>Ga0206328_115_pt1 | contig 54642 bp, 50 predicted proteins | sample SalPonR1_A_D2_MG_FD_142664 | JGI IMG/M metagenome (GOLD analysis project Ga0206328, IMG submission 142664)
AGAAGAGCTATTGACTTTGCACTCGAAGAAATGGGCTTTAAGATCGAAGCATCACACCACGAGGTAGCACCATCACAACACGAGATCAATTTCAGATTCGGTGACGTGTTAACCACATGTGACAACATTGTGACCTTCAAGTATGTTGTAAAATCCATTGCATCACACATGGGCTACTATGCAACATTCATGCCAAAACCACTCTTTGGTGAAAATGGATCTGGTATGCACTCAAACCAGTCCCTTATGTCAAATGGAAACAATGCATTCTACGATGCAGAAAGTCCAGATGGTCTCTCTAAGGTAGCAAAACAGTATACTGCTGGTCTCTTAAAGCACGTACGTGATTTCGCAGCAGTTACGAACCCAACTGTTAACTCATACAAGAGGCTTGTACCTGGATACGAGGCACCTACTTACTGTACATGGTCTGCATCAAACCGAAGTTCCCTTATAAGAATCCCTGCAACAAGAGGAAAGGGTACAAGGGTAGAACTTAGATCTCCTGACCCATCATGCAATCCATACCTTGCATTCGCTGCTCAGCTTCACGCTGGTCTTGATGGTATCAAGAATGAACTTGAAGCACCTGCACCAACTGATGTAAATATCTTCGATCTTACTGAAGAGGACAGGGTCGCAAGGTGTATTGAGTCACTCCCGGGAAACCTTAAGGAAGCAATTGACTTCATGAAAGGCAGTGATTTTGTCAAAAATGCACTTGGTGATCATGCATATGAGAACTATATCAAAGCAAAGACCGCTGAATGGGATGACTATAAGGCTCAGGTCCACCAGTGGGAAATTGACAACTATCTTAGCATCTTGTAAGGGGATTTCTCCTTACATCCTTACATTTATTTCGAATTTTTTTATTTAAGCAGCACTTTTTCAAATGCGCTGCATAGGCGTGATGCAAGTTGTTCTTGCGTCGGGAATTGACTGGAATTATGAGTTTTGCATGGTTAAATTCATATTAGGTTAATTGCATGTTATAGCCCCAATATACTAATAATCGTAGTGATCAATATGTGCGGAATTATAGGCGTCATCGATCGGAACATGTCCCTAATGGACGGCTCTAGCATAAGAGAAGCCCTGAGTCTGATGGATGAAAGAGGAAGTGGAGAAGGCGCAGGATATGTAGCCTATGGCATATATCCTGACCATGCAGACTGTTATGCGATCCACGTATTTTTTGATAATCTGGTTGAACCTAAATCTAGCGTAGATGAAATTCTACAGGACTGGGGTCACATAGTTCACCAGGAAGAGATCCCTACTTACGAGCAACCGGGTCTTAAGAAAGAGCATATATCATGGAGGTACTTCTTTAAACCAGATGCTGAACTGATGGTGGGAACCTCAAATCCCAAAGATGAGATCGTAAAATATGTTGTAATGAGGGTAAACTCTGAGATAGAAGGTGCATTAATATTCTCATCCGGGATTAACCTGGGAGTTTTCAAGGCATCAGGTTGGCCTGAGGATGTAGCTAATTACTTCAGAATTGAGGATTACAAAGGCTACATCTGGCTTGCACACAATCGTTATCCAACCAATACATCTGGCTGGTGGGGTGGAGCACATCCATTCAATCTTCTTGACTGGTCAGTAGTACACAACGGTGAGATCACCTCCTACGGTACCAACCGTCGTTACGTAGAAAGTCATGGTTATAATTGTACCATGTTTACTGATACTGAAGTTGTAGCTTATCTCTTCGATCTTCTGGGTAGGGAGCATGGTCTTCCTGAGGATATTGTTGTAGAAGCACTTGCAGCTCGTTTCTGGGATGAGATCGATGAAATGCCGGAAAAGCAGGAAAAGTTCATGCGCACACTTCGTCTTACATACGGCCCTGCACTAATGAATGGTCCATTCGCTATTGTAGTAGCCACAAATAAGGGTATTGTAGGATTTACTGACAGGATTAAGCTCAGGCCCATGGTAGTTGGTGAAAATGGTTCTCGTCTTTATATTTCCAGTGAAGAGGCAGCTATTCGTGTAATGGATCCTGATGTAGAATCGATCTATATGCCAAGAGCAGGTGAGCCTGTGATCGGGAGGGTTATAGAATGAGTCTTGGAAGTGTTCCTCTTAAATATAAAATAAGCATTGATCGTGACCAGTGCATGAAATGTATGCGCTGTGTTGACAACTGTTCATATGGTGTATACAGAATTGAAGATGACAAGATCATCATTGATTCAAGAAAATGTACTGCATGTCACCGCTGTATTTCCATGTGTCCAAGGGATGCAATAACCCTTCAGGAAAGACCGGTAGATTATCGCAGTCATCCATTATGGACCGTTGAAGCACGTGAAGATGTAATAAACCAGGCTCGTACGGGAAAGATTATCCTTGCGGGAATGGGTAATGCAGTCGATTATCCAATTATTTTCGACAGGCTTGTGCTTGATGCCTGTCAGGTTACAAATCCAAGTATCGATCCTTTGAGAGAGCCAATGGAGCTTAGGACCTATCTTGGTAAGAAGCCTTCAAAGATCGAATTTACAAGAGATGATAAGGGAGACATTGACCTTAAAACGGAGTTGACTCCAAATCTCAAACTCGATACACCACTTATGATAGGTCACATGAGTTATGGTGCTATCAGTCTTAACGCTCAACTGAGTATTGCAAAAGCAGCAAAAAAGAGCGGAACTTTCATGGGGACCGGAGAAGGTGGGATGCATGAGGCTATCTATCCATATCAGGACCACAGCATTGTCCAGATAGCATCCGGCCGTTTTGGTGTTAATATTGATTACCTTGAGCGTGGCGCTGCAATTGAAATTAAGGTGGGACAGGGAGCAAAACCGGGAATAGGTGGCCACCTGCCTGGAGAGAAGGTATGTACAGATGTATCCTGTACTCGAATGATCCCATTAGGTTCAGATGCTATTAGTCCTGCTCCTCATCACGATATTTACAGTATAGAAGATCTCGCGCAGCTTGTGCGCAGTCTTAAGGAAGCAACAGAGTGGAAGAAGCCTGTATTCGTAAAGATCGCAGCAGTTCATAACGTTGCAGCTATTGCAGCAGGTATTGCTCGTTCAGATGCAGATGCAGTTGTAATCGATGGTTTCAAAGGTGGTACAGGTGCCGCGCCTAAGGTATTCAGGGACAGTGTAGGTATGCCCATCGAAGCTGCCGTTGCAGCGGTTGATCAGAAGCTCAACGATCAGGGAATAAGGAACGAAGTCTCTGTGATAGCCAGTGGTGGTATCCGTAACAGTGGTGATCTTGCAAAATCCATTGCACTTGGTGCAGATGCAGTTTACATCGGAACGGCTTCACTTATCGCTCTGGGTTGCAGGGTTTGTGGAAATTGCTACCGTGGTCTTTGCCCATGGGGTATTGCAACACAGCGTGAGGACCTTGTTGATCGTATCGATCCGGAAGTAGGTTCTGAACATGTGGCAAATCTCATCCAAGGGTGGACCCTTGAACTCAGTGAACTCATGGGTGCGGCAGGTCTTAACAGCATTGAAAGTTTACGTGGTAACCGTAGCCGTCTTCGCAGCTACATGCTAGACGAAGGTCTTATGGATGTACTGCAGGTAGATTCAGTGGGGGCATGATCTTATGGAACCATTAGTAATCGATGCTAAAGGTATGCATTACACTCCACTGAACAAAAAGATACGTTCGGCTGTGGCTTTAGGTGTGAAAGAGATTGTTATTAATAATGTTCGTGGACAGCGCTTCATTGCAAATGGCCTAAGGGGGCATGATGTAAAGATCACCATCAATGGTGTCCCCGGCGGCGACCTCTGTATGTTCATGAGCGGACCTGAATGTGTCGTTTATGGTAATACAGATCATGCATCAGGAAATACCATGGACAGCGGAACTCTGGTGATTCACGGAAGTGGCGGAGATGCCGTGGCACACAGTATGCGTGGTGGAAAGGTATTCGTTCGCGATAATATTGGCTACCGAGGTGGAATTCACATGAAGCAGTATGGTTTGAAACGTCCCATACTTGCTGTTGGTGGAACATCCCACTCATTCCTTGGTGAATACATGGCTGGTGGAATTGTCCTCGTACTCGGAATAGGACGCGAAGTATCTGTGCAGGACCGTGGAATTGGCAGTGGTATCCATGGTGGGGAAATTGTAATTCGCGGTGATGTTGATGAGAAGCTGCTTGGTGTGGGTGCCAAGAAGGTTGATTTCACTGAAGAGGATCTGGAAAGATTATCTCCTGTAATTAAAGAGTTCTGTGAGAAATTCGATATTGATCCGACTCCATTTTTGGACACAAATTATTCTCGTATCGTTCCTGCGAGCAGTAGGCCATTTGCAGGTAAATACACATGGGAGTGATCACAATGGGTAAAAATTATCTTGATCTTAAAGCAGAGGTATGGGACACCGGAAAATGTGCATCATGTGGTGCATGTATTGCTGTATGTCCTGCCGATGCACTATATTTTGAAACGGGAAAGGATTCTACCAATCCTATCAACAATGGTTATTGTAAAGATGCAAACGATGGTGTGCCATGTGGTGCATGCTATGAGGTATGTCCAAGGCTTGAGGCATTACCTGCTGAACTTGTTGGTGATCATATCAGTATAGTATCTGCAAAGTCTGAATTCACAGTTGAAAAAATGCAGAGCGGTGGTGCAGTATCTGCACTACTGGTAAACGCATTGGACCAGGGTATGATCGATGCTGTAGTTACAGTTACCTCCGATCCATGGACATTGAAATCATCCTCAACTGTTATCACTTCAAGTGATGCATTGATCCACAACGCTGGAAGTAGGTACAATTGGTGGGTTCCACTGGTAGCTTCTCTTAAGGAAGCTGTTATCAAACGCAAGTTCACCAATATTGCAGTTGTAGGTGTGCCATGTGTTGTTGAATCTATTCATAACATGCGCAAGAGTGATCTTGATATTCTCAGACCTTTCAAGAAATATATCCGCCTTGTAGTCGGATTGTTCTGTACTGAGACATTTGATTACGAGAAACTTGTGCAGGACAAACTTATCAAAGAAAGACAGATGAATCCTCTGGATATCGTCAAGTTTGATGTCACAGGTAAATTGGAGATCACCTTGAAAGATGAGTCAGTCACGATCATTCCTCTTAAGGATATAGATGATTGCGTACGTCCAGGATGCCACATCTGTACTGACCTGACTGCATTGCATTCTGATGTTTCAGCAGGTTCTGTGGGAACGCCAAATGGATCTACAACTCTTATCATTCGCAACACAGTAGGCGAACAATTCGTGAACAGTGCTGTTGAAAATGGTGAACTCCTCATCGGGGATGAGGTTGATATGGTACCTATTGAGAAATTGTCTGCAAAGAAGCTCAAGAGAATGCAGGAAGAATGATCTAAATAATATTGTGTTACAGATGTGGTGTTAATGAAAACATCACATCTGGATTTGATTTTTGTTCTTTTTCTAATTATTTAATTAGGCCATAGGTTATATGGTGTTTAGATAACGTTTAATTTCCCATTCATGTACTTCCTTACGGTAAGCATCCCATTCTGCCTTTGCAAGCCTGAGTATATTATCATGTACGTGATGCCCAAGTTTTTCCTTCAGTAATTCATCTTTTTCAATGTACTCTGTACTTTCATTGAGAGTAACTGGTAAGGTTTCAATTCCTTTTTCTTTAAGCTGCTGTTCTGTAAAATCAAATATATTGTAATCAACCATATTTCCGGGGTCCTTCTTATTTTTAATTCCATCAAGACCCGCAGCAAGCGTTGCTGCAAATGTCAGGTATGGATTGCATGAAGGATCAGGATTACGCAGTTCAACTCTTGTACTGTTTCCACGAGCAGAAGGTATGCGAACAAGGGAACTGCGATTTGCTCCTGACCATGTGATGTAAACAGGTGCTTCATAACCCGGAACAAGTCTCTTGTATGAGTTTACCAATGGATTTGAAATACAGCATATTGCTTTTATGTGATCTAATACGCCAGCAATAAAGTGTCTGGCAGTATCGCTAATTTCCATGTCCCCTTCTGGGTCATAAAATGCGTTCTTTCCGTCTTTTGATAATGAGACGTTTATGTGCATTCCTGAACCGCAATCATTTGCAATTGGTTTTGGCATAAAGGTCGCGTGAAGTCCATGCATTTTTGCGATGGTCTTTGTAACGTATTTGAATGTCACTACGTTATCAGCAGTTGTTAGTGCATCGCCGTACTTGAAATCGATCTCATGTTGACCAAAAGCAACTTCATGATGGGATGCTTCGATATCAAAATTGAGTTCTGTAAGTGTAAGCACTATGTCTCTTCTAATGTCTTCGCTAAGGTCTGTTGGTGCAAATTCAAAGTACCTTCCAAAATCATGTGGTGTCGTGGTGGCGACATCTCCGTCTTTTTTGAACAAGAAAAATTCAAGTTCAGGACCAACATTTAATTCAAATCCCATTTCTTTTGCTTCGTTCATTACCTTTTTGAGCACATATCTTGGATCGGCTTCAAAAGGCCTGCCATCTGGAAGATGGATGTCGCAGATCATTCTGGCAACAACACTCTTTTCTTTACTCCATGGAAGGACTACAAAGGTTTTGATGTCAGGTTTTAAGATCATATCAGATTCATCGATCCTGACCATACCTTCAATTGAAGATCCATCAAATGAGATCCCGACAGTCAATGCCTTTTCTATTTGCGTAACTGGGATCTCTACATCTTTTACGACACCCAATGTATCTGTAAATTGTAATCGAATGAATTTAACATTTAGAGTTTCAATTGCCTTGATTACATCTTCTTTGCTGTTGGTCATCATTGTTGAATCGCCCGTTGGTTTTTCTTATTCCTGGAAAGTTCATGAAAGATTTTCTGTATATTCTGCTATCTGAATTTCTTTTCTATAATTATAGTTTGCTATTTGAGAACTAATAAGATGAACCCATGAGGTATATCTCAGAGTAAGTTTTGACCAGGTCAGAGAAGATATATCGTTAGAACAAGAAGCTAAATAAGTCCCTATTGGCAGGATATCAATTAAAAAATACTTTTTAGGCTGAAAGTGCTGGTATAATCACTTTCATCCCAATTTATCTGGAATGTAATATTATTAATTATTATTAATTCCGTGTTCGCTTGAAGATGGCTTTTTTTTCCCATATTGAAACCAGTTCCCATCCGCGATCACCCAGATAAAAAAGCTGATTCTCAAGGTTGTCATGATCCATATGTTCTGTGGTGTATTCCCAATTTTTCATATATTCCATTATTTCACTCCAACTAGTATTTTCATTTACTTTTTTGATGGTTCAATATTTACAAATTATCGTGCTAGTATATAACACTATCGCGAGTTTATAATGATTAATCATGAACGGCACTCGGATGTCATCTTCCGTATTTGTACCTAATAAATACCATTTGAACATGAAAAATGATGTCAAAAATTTATAAATATTGATAAGCCCACACTTGTTTCACTATTAAAGCTACAAAGCGGCAAGGGAATAACTGATTTCAAAATCACACAAATGCCAGCATTAGTAAAATAGCTTCAAAATACAGGAAGTAAACAATATGGCAAATCTTAGACAACCAAATGCAAATGATGCAACAAGAACCTTCAACAGGTCAAAAAGTGTAGTTCCGGCATCAGGAATCTGTACTCGCTGTGTGGACGGATGCCGTGGAAACTGTGAAATATTCAAAGCAAGTTTCAGAGGTCGTGAAGTGCTATACCCGGGACCTTTTGGAGAGGTAACTGCCGGTGCAGACAAAAACTACCCAGTTGACTATTCACACATAAACATTCAGGGATATGCTGTTGGCGCAGTGGGAATGCCTGATGATATGGTGCCAAGCCCAGAAACCGCAAGATTCCCTAATGTAAACACAGAAACCGAATATGGATGGGACAAAAAGGTCAAAATGAAGGTTCCAATCTTTACTGGTGCACTTGGTTCAACTGAAATTGCAAGAAGGAACTGGGAACACTTTGCTATCGGTGCAGCAATATCAGGTATCACTATTGTCTGTGGAGAAAATGTTTGTGGTATAGACCCTGGTCTTAAAAGAGACAACAATGGTCTGGTAACAGAATCTCCTGAAATGGATCGCAGAATAGGTCTCTATGAAAAATATCATGATGGCTATGGTGAAATGCTTGTTCAGATGAATGTTGAAGATACAAAGTTAGGTGTTGCAGAATACCTTTCAAGCAAGCATAACATGGATACCATTGAACTTAAATGGGGACAGGGTGCAAAGTGCATTGGTGGAGAGATCAAGGTAAAGGATCTCGATCGTGCTATCGAACTTAAAAAGAGAGGTTATATCGTAACTCCTGATCCTGAACTTGCAGCAGTCCAGGAAGCATACAAGCTTGGAGCTATCAGAGAATTTGAAAGACACTCCAGACTTGGATTCGTGACCGAAGAAGGGTTCCATGAAGAAGTTGACCGCCTCAGGGAAATTGGTTTTAAGCGTATAACACTCAAGACCGGTGCATATTCCATGGCTGAAACTGCAATGGCTATCAAATACAGTTCAGATGCTAAGATCGACCTGCTCACATACGACGGTGCTCCTGGTGGAACCGGTATGAGCCCATGGCCAATGATGGAGGAATGGGGTACACCAACAATATATCTCCAGTCCCTGGTTCAGGAATTTGCAGATAAGCTCAGCGCAAGAGGGAAGAGAGTGCCAGACCTTGCAATGGCAGGTGGATTCTCAAGTGAAGATGGAATTTACAAGGTTCTTGCAATGGGTGCACCATACTTCAAGGCAGTATGTATGGGTCGTGGCCTCATGATACCTGGTATGGTAGGTAAGAACATTGGAAAATGGATCGATGATAATGATCTTCCAAGAACTATTTCTGAATTCGGTCAGAGGCCTGAAGAGATCTTTGTACATTATGAAGAACTTGAAGAACGCTATGGCAGTGAAGTAAAGGATATGCCACTAGGTGCAATGGGTATCTATTCATATGCTGAAAAGACAAGAGTAGGACTCCAGCAGCTTATGGCAGGTTCCAGAAGATTCAACCTCTCCACACTTTCACGTAAGGACCTTATGACACTTACCGAAGAAGCAGAAAAGGTAACTGGAATCGACTACGTGATGAATGCATACAGAAATGTTGCAGAAGAAATACTCAACGGATAAGTAAGCTTTAGCTTACTTTCCTTCATTCTTCTTCTTCTTCTTCTACTATAATATAGCTGAAATATTCCAAAAATAATAAGGTAAAAGATGTGTATCAAAGTTCAAATGAACTTGATACTTGTGTCTCTCATCTTGTTCCTTGCGGATACATTTATGATCAGAGGTGTAAGTGCCTCGAGCATAGGTGCGGTTTCCAGTGGACCGATGTCAAGAGGACGCATGTTAGGAATATCCCTGACGAGATCAAATACTACTTCCTTTGATCTCATGGAGTTTCCACAAACACCAACGTCAAATTCAGGTTCAAGGTCCAGATCTGCCAGCTTCTTTGCAGGAATTGAGTGGAATCCGGCAACAAGTTCAATGTTCTCAGGAAGCATATCAGCAATATCCTGTGCAGCACTTCCGGATTCAGGTCTTGAGAAACAGAAATAATCTGTATTGAATTCCTCACTGCTAATTGGGACAGTTGTGTGCTCTGAATTTGGCTGGATGTAACACATGTTCTTTTCCATAGGAACTACCACACTGACAACTATCTGTTTGTCGAGTACTGGATTGATAAGCTCCATCAATGACTCAAGTTGATTATATCTGATTGCAAGCACAATAACATCAGCATTTTCTGCTGCTGTCTTATTATCAGTGCCTGTTATATTTGCAGGAAGATCACGCTCTTTTAATATCTTGATGTATTCTGCAGCTAATGTCTCTGCTTTCTCTGCACCTCTGGATCCGACTATAACATCATGTTTCTGTCCCCAGCGAAGTGCAAAGCCCCTTCCTATCTGACCTGTTCCTCCAAGTATTGCGATCTTCATGCATATTCTCCAATTTATAACTCTGAAATAGTGTTTTACCTAGGAAATGACACTATTGGTACTATTAATAATGACCGGTAAGCACAGTGTTAGTCATTATCATGATATATATAGTAATTCTTTTGATCTCAAATTTTAAAAAAGGAAAGTTGATGGAGACAAGAGATTTTACTGGAAGAATGATAGTACTTTTGCAACAATTTCGCTGAACAAGCCTGTGTTCTCATCCATCCTTTCGTCTTGGACTATCCTCTCTGTTGCCATACCTTGGAATATCCATGTTGCGTTCATCCATGGGTACAACGCTTCGAAGATGAAACCTGTGGATGCACTTAGGTATGAATGAGACTCCTCTTTTAAACCATGCTTTTTTTCATATGGGGCAATTATCTTGCTTCATGTGAAACTTGTTTTTCTGCAATTATGTTTTCCTTAGCAGTTCCCTGATAAACTATGAATGAGAAATATGGCATGCTGGTAACTAATTACTGTTTTTAGGCTTCACGACAACTATTTATATTTTTGAATACCTGCATTATTAGGGGAAGTTAATATGTCGGAAAAATCCTGGTTTTTCGCATTCAAAGAAGAAGACTTAGCTGAAGGCAGCATGGATATTGCCCGGGTGAAAGTTACTCCTGTACTTCCTATCAATAAAAGTGGAACTATCTATTCGCTTTATGGTAAGTGTAAGCACAAAGGATGTCGTATTTCAAAGGGAAGTTTCAGTGATGAGTATACATTAGTGTGTGCCGGCCATGCTTGGGAGTACGACATAAGGTCTGGTGAAGATCTTGGCGACGAAGATGAATCGCTGGAAATCTATGAGAATAAAGTAGAAGATGGGGAGATATTTGTCTTACTTTGATAGTAGATTAGGAGTTTAGGTAAATGGCTTCCTGGATAATAGCTACAGATGTATCGACATTAAAAGAAGGCGAATCGGCTGATTATGAAATAGCCGGGAAAAAGGTCCTTCTCATAAAGAAAGGCGGAGAAATATTTGCCATTAACAATAACTGTCCTCATATGAACTGTCCTTTGACAGGTGGAAAACTCAAAGATTACGTTTTGTTCTGTCCCTGTCATGAATGGGGTTTTGACATAAGGACAGGTGAATATATAGTAGCTCCACGGCTTAAGACTCCGATATATGAAACAAAGCTTGAAGACGGAAATGTATTCGTTCTCTTGTAATTAATTATGAAATGGTGTTTACGATGCAGGAAGATTCATGGGTATTTGCAATCGACGTGGATGACATGGTCGATGGCCAGATGAAGCCAATCTCACTGGATGGTCAGAAAATAGTTCTGATCCGACTTGAAGATGAGTTTTATTCAATATCAAACAAGTGTCCTCACATGGGATGCCCTCTTTCAAAAGGTACTCTTAAAAATGATGTTATTAAGTGCCCATGCCATGACTGGCAGTTCAACATCAAAACTGGTCAGTTTATTGCTGCAAAAGAGATTACTGTAACTAAATATTCTACAAAGGTTTCTGATAATAAGGTATTTGTAAATTTAGAAGGTGGAAATTAATGAAGAAAGTAGTTATCTACGCACTCAGTACCTGTCCATGGTGTATGAAAGCAAAGAAATATTTCCGGGAACATGATGTTCCATTTGAAGCTACAGATTACGATAAAGCAGATGAAGCTACACAGCAGGCTATCAAAGCTGATTGCAAAAAACACGGTGAAGAAATGTCATTCCCATTTGTGATAATCGATGATAATGCTGTTGTGGGCTATGCTCCGGAAAAATACGCAAGATTGTTGAAATTATAAAGGTGAGTTTGTGGACCCCGAGGTACGTAAAGAACAACTAAAGGAAATGTTTCTGCCCTTGGTTGATTCACTGGGCTATAAATTAAGTCCTGATTCTGAAATAGTGGATTTTCTATTCGAACAGGAAGTCCAGATTGAAAAGGAGAAAGGCAGTCCCTTCTGTCCATGCCAGGGTCTTAGTGGTGAGAGGGAACATGACATGAAACTTGTTTGCCCATGCATTCCTTTTCACAGGGAACATTATGATGCCATGAAGCGTTGCTGGTGCGGCCTTTATGTTCATAAGGATGTAGAAGATCCTGATCTTCTCCCTCAGATATCTCTGAAGGAGTTTAAAATGTCAAAAAAATAGGAAGTGGTTTTGTGAGTGGGGAACTTACAAATGTTATAGAAAATATCAAAACAAGGGTTAGTGTACGTGAATATCAGGATGTACCGGTAAGTGATGAGAGCATTCAGGAATTAATTAATGCGGGCATTCATGCACCTACAGGCTTTGATTCAGAGCCATGGTTCTTTGTTGTTATTAAGAACAAAGAAATGATGCAGAGAATGTCCGATCATTGTAAGCCGCTATTATTGGAAAATCTTGAGAATGCCACCAATGAAGAAGCCGTGCATTTAAGGAAGAATCTTGAAAAAGATGATTTCAATATCTTTTATAATGCTCCTGTTCTTGTGATAGTTCTTGGAAGCAGTGAAGGCTTTACAACGGATTATGATTGCTGTCTCTGTGCAGAGAACATGATGCTTGCAGCACACGCAATGGGAATTGGCAGCTGTTGGATAGGAACTGCATGTTTCATACAGGATAATCCGGAGTTGCTTGATGAACTTGGTATCCCGGATGGCTATAAGATAATTGCACCAATTGTATTTGGTTATGCAAAGGAAGATCTGCCTGTGACTCCAAGGAAGGACCCACTAGTTGTCTGGCTAAAATGAGATAACTAAAAGAATTAAAATAACAAGTAGGTTTGGATGCGAGAGCGTTTCAATAGCGAAATACTCTCACACCCAGGATATGGTTTATTTATTTATTTATTTATTTATTTATTTATTTATTTATTTATTTATTTTCAGTTTTTTTGATCACGCTTCTGCAAAGTGAAATGTATCCTCGCCTAGCGGAACGTAGCTTTCCGCTTCGGCCCACTTCGCTTCAAGATGAGCATCCTCAACTTCAAGGATAGTGTTTGTAATTTTGTCAAGTACATTCATGGCTCCATGGTATCCAAGACTGAGTATTCTTTGTGCACCTACTCTGTCGTGTATCGGGAATCCGAATCTTACAAGAGGTATGCCCATTTCCTTGGCAATGTATTTTCCATTTGAGTTTCCGATGAGCATCTCTGGATCTGCCTTCCTGACAGCATCGTTGAAAGTGTCAAAGTCAACATCTTCCAGAATAGCCACATCACAATCCGGCTTGACCTGCTTCACTCTTTCCATTGCATATTCTGCAAAGCGGGGGGATTTGCTGGAAGCAACAACCAGTATAGGGTGCATTCCATTCTCAAGTGCCAGTGAAAGCATTCCCAGTACGTTGTTCGGATCGCCATAGATGGCTACCTTTGTACCATACACATACTTGTGGGAATCCACCATTGCATCTATCAAACGTCCTCTTTCTTTCTGATATTCCTCAGGAATATCAATTCCTGCAACATTGGACAGTGCAGCCAGTACCCTGTCTGTATATTCGAGCCCTATGGGAAGTGGTAAGTTCTGAGCCGGGATATCGAATGTATGTTCAAGGTAATCGACTGCCCTGTTATCATTGGTAATTCCCATGCCAATGGTTGCAGCACTGTTCTTCATGTCTGCAATATCTGAATGCTTTGTACCACCAACTGGGATTTTTTGCATCTCTCCGGTCATAGGTGCATCAAATGTTTCGGATATGTCAGGAAGCATTATGTATGAATTGGAACCTACTGTATTGGCAAGGATCCGCTTCATTTCCCGGGTATCCTCTGGTGAAATGTTCTCTGAAAATACAATATTCAGCTTGTTATTGAATATCTCATGCCCTTCATCACTCATGGTGAATTCCTTGACAATAGATTCTACTGCCTTTATATATCCACTATTGTGGCTTTCTTCATAACTGGGAGTTGGGACCGGGATGATTATTCTTTCATCACCAATATTTTCTTCTTCCTGGAACTCTGAGATAATACGTTTGATGTCATCACCAATGGTTTCGGCAAGGCATGTAGTGGAAACACCGATCACCTTTGGGTTGTATCTCAGGATGAGATTCTTGAGTCCCTTCTTGAGGTTTTCACTTCCACCATAAACAGCGCCCTTTTCACTAAGTGAACTGGAGCCGATGTCGACAGGTTCTCTAAAGTGATGTGCAAGGTGTAGTCTCATGTATGTACTGCATCCCTGGGAGCCATGGAGTAACATCATTGAATTTTCGATTCCCTTAAATGCCATCACACTGCCCATTGGCTGACACATGATGCAGGGGTTTACAGTGGTATAATTTCTTTCGCTCATGCTACAGACTCCTCCATTGGACTAACATTAACGTCGTGCATGCTATTTCTCTCCTTTACAACTTTCTTTAAGTTCAAATCATCAGGTACTTTTGCATTAGTTGCTCCTCTGAGCCTGAACGCATCATCATTTTCTACTTCCAGCTTTGATCCGACAAAGTTCCATACCGGGCTGTTGATAGTTACATCAAGTTCCCTTGCAAAGTTGAGGAATCCATCATATCCTTCAAACTCGATGACCCTGTCGTGGTTGAAGTCGCAGAATGCAACACCCTGCTTGAATGCCAGGAACCTTTCCTTGACACCTGCAACCATGAGGTCTGGTTTCTGCCTTTCAAGCAGGTCTACAAGTTCAAGGGCATTTGCATCGTCCACAATGACCGTTCCTTCCTTAACCCGGTAGCTGATCTGCTGGTAATCATCTCGCTTTCCGGTCTGTGTTCCGATAATAACGACTTCCATTCCAAGTTCACGGAAGCCCTTGATTAATGTTAATGCCTTAGCAGCACCACCCATATATATGGCTGCCTTCTTTCCTTCAAGGCGACTGCGTATCTTTTTGATATCAGGCATTATTCTTCTGGTCTCGCTTTCGATAATCTCTTCAGCTATTTGCTTCATCTTTTCGTCATCGAAGAAGCTGGCAGTCTCCCTCAGTGCAATTGCAAGATCCTCTATTCCGAAGTAACTTACCTTCTTGAATGGAATATCGAAATTCTTCTTCATCCACTTTGCCAGATAGGTCATAGATCCTGAGCACTGTACCAGATTGAGTTGTGCGCCATGTGCCTTTGAGATGCTGTCTGCAGTTGCATCTCCTGTCATTGATGTAATAACCTGGATCCCCATCTTCTCAAAGAGGGGTTTTACAAGCCATACGTCCCCTGCAACATTATAGTCTCCAAGGATATTGATCCTGTATTCAGAGGTGATTTCAGGTTCCTTTGTTCCGACAAGGTTCATAAGGGCATCACATGCTGCCTTGTAACCATCGGACTTTGTTCCCTTGAATCCTTCAGACTGTACAGGTAATACGGGGATGCCTACTCTTTCGGTCGCATCCTTGCAAACCGCTTCGAGGTCATCTCCTATGATCCCGACAATACAGGTTGAATAGACAAAGATCACTGGTGGTTTGTATAACTCGACAATCTCATCGATACTTTTTGAGAGCTTCTTCTCTCCTCCAAATACTACATCGAGTTCTTTCATGTCAGTGGAGAAACTGGTACGGAATGTTTCTTTGTCACTTGACAGGCTACCTCTTATGTCCCATGTATAACTGGCACATCCGATAGGACCGTGTACAAGATGTACTGCATCGGTCACAGGATTGAGTGCTACACGTGCACCTGAGTACACGCATGCCCTCTGACTCATAGATCCTGCAATGGATGTATTGTCACATGCAAGTTCAGTGTTTTTCTTCTGCTTGAGGGCAATGTATGGTTGTCTTTCATCCAGCGTGTTTATAACGCCTGTAATGTCTGGCATTTTTTCACTCCATAAATTAATTCTGAGGTCGTTATTGTACGACCTCAAGTTCTTCTTCAGGAATGGTCTTATCCTTGATGTCCAGGAATGTGTTTCCTATCCATTCGACCATTCTTGCAACTCCTGCATATCCCATAACAGGGAAATGGTGCAGGTTTGCCCTGTCCATTATCGGGAATCCTACTCTTATAAGTGGGATGTCCTCTGAAAGGGCAATGTGCTTTCCATATGTGTTTCCTATGATCATGTCCACAGGTTCGTTCTTGATGATCTGGTGCAGTGTGAAAAGGTCAGCTCCGGTAAGGATCTGTGAATCCGGATAGATCGCATGGACCATTTCCGAAACTCTCTTTTCGAACTTCTTGCTCTTTGAGCCTGAAAGGACAACAGTTGGTTCCATTCCCATTTCAAGCACCAGGCTTGTCAGCCCTTCTATAATATCACAGTCTCCGAATATGGCTACCTTCTTTCCATAGAAGTGTTGGTGAGCATCTGTCATCATATCAACAACCCTTGCTCTTTCCTGTTCAAGTTCAGGTGGGATCGCGACATTAGCAAGTTCAGCTGCCTTCATAACAAATCTGTCTGTATAGCGCACGCCGATTGGAGCTGGTCCGATCTGCACAGGCATCTTGAACTTGTTCTTGAATGTATTGGCTGCAGCTCCACCGGCCATTCCACAGAGTGCAATGGTTCCCATGGAATTTGCACTGTCCTCTACATCACCAAGAGGTGTTCCACCATGTGGGAAAAGTCCTCTTTCTCCTCCAATCCCTGCGTCAAACACATCAGTATGGTCAGGGAACACGATTGCAGGAATGTTCATGATGGAGAGTATTCTCTTTATCTCCCGAATATCTCCCGGCTCGACAAAACCAGGGATCACGTTTAATTTATCGTTTGGCTTTGTCTTCTGTGCGAAGGTTGTGACAAATGATTTTACCATGTTGTCGTAACCTGTTACATGTGAGCCCACGTAACTTGGGGTTGATGCTGCACAAAGCTTGATGGATGGGTCGATGAGCTCTTCTTCTTGTACATCTTCTATGATCTGACTAACATCATCACCAATCGTCTCTGAAAGGCATGTTGTGTGGATCGCAACCACTTCAGGTGTGTACACAGCTTCAATGCTTGAAAGTGCCTTTTTAAGGTTTGATGCACCACCAAACACTGCAGTTCCTTCATAGAAACTACTGGTTGTACCAACAGTTGGTTCCCTGAAGTGTCTTGTAAGACACATTCTAAGGTATGAGAGACATCCTTGTGAACCATGGCTGTGGGGCATACAGTTACGAATACCCATTGCAGCATATGATGCGCCAATAGGCTGGCATATCTTTGCAGGGTTAACGACCAGTGCATCTCTCTGGACTTCTTCCTTAGGTGTATAATCTAACATTTTTTTAACCTCCTATCCTTATGCCTTCCATGGAGTCTTTATAAGTTTCCAGCTTGGGTTGTTCACTGCCATGTCTACATCTCTTGCAAAGTTCAGTACACCAGAGAATCCGGTGTAACGACCACTGTAGTCATAAGAGTGTATCTGTCTGGATGGGACTCCCATCTTCTGTGCCCAGTACTTATCCTTGATACCTGAACAGAACAGATCAGGCTTGAGTTCCTTGATGAGGAATTCAGTTTCGTAGTGATTAAGGTCATCTACAGCGATTGTACCATCCTTCATTTCAGGCAGCATTCCATCGTAGCTCATAAGGCCAAGCTTTTCCTTGAGTTCCGCTGCACGTTCTTCAGTGATGGCAGGGACAAATCCTTCTTCCATTTCAAAGTGTAGATCTTCAAGGACCCCGCTGGATGCTTTTTCCTTCATGGTATCAAGGATATGTCTGCCTTCGTAGTCATCACGGTGAGCAAACTGGTATCCTGCAACGAGTACCTTCATACCGAGTTCCTCAAAGAGACTCTGGTAGTGGTGGGATCTCGATCCGCCGGAGAATATGAAAGCTGTCTTGCCCTGGAGCTTGTTCCTGTATTTCTCAAGTTCAGGCTGGATCTTTGCTGTTTCTTCTGCAATTACTTCCTCTGTCTTCTTTGTAAGCTCAGGATCATCGAAGTATCCTGCCATCTTTCTGAGTGACTTGGTGGTACCTTCAATACCTATGTAGCTTACCTTGAGCCATGGAACTCCATACTTTTGCTCCATCATACGGTTAGTGTAGTTGATGGACCTGTGGCAGAGCAGAACGCTAAGCTTTGCATGGTGTGCCTTTGCAAGATCATGGTATGACCCATCTCCTGTAAAGCTTGAAACGATGCGATATCCGATCTTCTCAAAGAGTGGCTTGATCTCCCAGAGGTCACCCCCGATATTGTATTCACCAAATATGTTGATGTCAAATGGTGTGGGATTTTCCAGTTCTTCGGTACCTATCACGTGCTCCATGAGAACATTACTTGCAATATGGTGGCCGGCAGACTGGCTGACACCTCTGTATCCTTCACAGCGCAGTGCCATAATCTTTACACCATGTTCTTCCTCTGCTTCTGCAGAAACTGCTTCGATATCATCACCGATAAGTCCTACAGGGCATGTTGCATTGATAGAAATCGCACCAGGCTTGAAGATCCTGACTGCATCATCAATGGCTTGCTTGAGTTTTTTCTCACCGCCAAAAACGATGTCTGTTTCCTTCATATCAGTGGAGAAACAGTACTGCATGTAGTTATCTCCGCCATCCTCAGCCTTTGCGAAGTTACGTCTGGTTCCCCAGGTGTAATATCCACAGCCAATTGGTCCGTGTGTGATGTGCACCATATCCTTGATAGGTGCCATAACCACACCCTTACCACCAGCATAGGCACATCCACGGTTTGTCATTATGCCCGGAAGGGTCTTTGCATTAGCTTCAATATGCTGCTCAGTATCACATGAGTCCTTGACTGTGATGTGCTTTTTTCTATCCTTAGCAACCTTCTTAGGATAGATCTTCATCATTTCGTCAATGATATTTTGTGTCTGTTCTACTTCAGAACTCATTTGCATCCCTCTCAACAGTCATTTCTCCGGATTCGCCGGTTCTTATCCTGTATGCTTCTGGTATGTCTGTCACGAAGATCTTTCCATCTCCGGCATGACCTGTGTGGTTGATATTGATTATTCTCTGTACTACTCTGTCTGCTGCCTTATCATCAACGACTATTGTGAAGAGGCGCTTTGGGACGAAAGGTACATAGTTCATTTTTGGCTCTTCCTGCTCAGGAAGTGGTGGGTCGAATTCATAGTATAATCCCTTTTGCTTTCCTCTTCCCATGACCTTCTCTACTGTGAAAGAGGGGTATCCACAATCAGAAAGTGCATCAAGGGTCTTGTGGACCCTGTTCATGCGAATGATTGCTGTTATTTCCTTCATTTGAGATCCCTCTGCGCTTTTAAAGTCCGCTTTCGCCTGTACGGATAGTGTATGCGTTTTCGACTGGGTTTATGAAGACCTTGCCGTCTCCATATTTGCCTGTGTGTGCTGAAGTCTTGATTATATCAAGAACTGTGTCCTTGTCGGTATCTTCAACAACCATCATGAGCATTGTTTTTGGCAGTTCATCGAACTGTAATTCTGCTGTGTGTATACCTCTCTGCTTTCCTCTTCCAAACACGTCGGTTTTGGTAAGGGATACAAAGCCGTCCTTTTCGAGTGATTCTACAATGTCAGCTACCTTGTTTGGTCTGACTATCGCACGGATCATCTGCATTGTTTTTCACCTCTGATTTTTCCTTAAAGTTCAACAATTCCGAATTCTACCATCATTGCCTCGAGGTCATCCATCTCAAGTGGAGTTGGTACAACGAACTTTTCATTGTTTTCGATGTTGTTGGCCAGTGTCATGTATTCCTTTGCTTGATCCGAGTCCGGGTCAAATTCAATTACTACCTTTCTGTTGATCTCAGCACGCTGTACGATGTTGTTTCTTGGTACGAAGTGGATCAACTGGCTTCCAAGTCTTTCTGCAAATGCTTCAAGAAGTTCAAGTTCTCCATCTACGTTTCTACTATTGCAAATGATTCCTCCAAGACGTGCACCGCCCTTGGCGTATTTCTTGATACCCTTGCAGATGTTGTTTGCTGCATAGATTGCCATGAGTTCACCACTAGCTACGATGTAGATCTCCTGTGCCTTTCCTTCTCTGATCGGCATTGCGAAACCTCCACATACTACGTCACCGAGTACGTCATAGAAAACGTAGTCAAGGTTCTCTTCGTATGCACCAAGGTTCTCGAGGAGTCCGATTGAGGTAATAATTCCTCTTCCTGCACAACCTACTCCAGGTTCTGGTCCGCCTGATTCTACGCACTTGATTCCACCAAAACCGGGGTGGATGAGGTCGTCGAGTTCGATGGATTCATCGTCTTCTGTTCTTAATGTGTCGAGCACTGTCTTTTGGTTAAGACCTCCAAGAAGCATTCTTGTAGAGTCAGCCTTTGGGTCACAGCCCACCAACAGTATATTTTTTCCCATTGTGGCGAGTGCTCCTGTCAAATTCTGTGTTGTTGTTGACTTTCCGATTCCGCCCTTTCCGTATATTGCTACTTGTCGCATGGTCTTTTCCTTCTGTACTTTTTTGATGTGTTTTTCTTTCTTATGCTGTACTATTTTGCGTGTTTACGCTGCTTTGAATTACATGGTACAACGGAATCCTATGTACTATGTTCCTATATTTAAATGTATTTCATAAATTTGATCGAATTTTGTTGTATTTTTTTAGAAAAAGCATCATCCAACACTATGTGCTGGCATTTCAAAAAAAGAATGTATGTGGCTATTTTTGCAGAAAAATCTCTTATCATACCAAAAATCTATATATTAGAAGGAAAGCAAAAACGGGAAATGACTCGAATTTTTTTGGTTAGGGCAGATTTTGCGTGTTATAAAATTCACTCACTTATAATTTTATGGAAAAGTTACAGCTCTTTGATAAGGCTATATTACGCATCAAAGATCGAATATGGGTTATGCAATAATTATTTTTAAAAAAAGGAGTGGCTGTCCTGCACTAGGTAATGAATTGTAGCGGTACAAGCTTTGTTTTTCTGCTTGTGTGTCTACTATTCGGATTGACTTGATCTAATTATGAAATTTAAAAATAGTAAAGTTCCCAGCCTATTCTTCACTGAATTTCTATCTAAGAATATCGGCCTGGAAACAACAAAATCATATCGTAATCTGGAAATGCATTCCACTTTTACCAGTATGGGTCGAGTTTATACTGCTCATATAGTTTAGCCAGACCTTTGTAGTCCAAAGTCCACACATTTTGATACTGATCGTCTGCAGTTTCAAATACATCCCTGTTAGCTTTAAGGATATAATCGCCTGCATTTGCTTTAAGAGCACCCCAGGGGATAGCAAAGAATTTGCATTTCATGCCTAGCGTACAGTCATAGGCGAATACTACGTATGCGATTTTTCCATACTCAGAATCTATCATAACATCTTTAATATTTCCAAGCTTTTCACCTTTTACAGTAAGAATCCTGGCGCCTTTTATTTTATCTATCGGTACAAAATTCATTTTTATGGTATCATCCAATTCTTCAACTATTCCCATATACCTCAACTCCTAATATATTGTCCATTTATCGATTTATGAAAAGTATGATGTTGGTAGCTTATTTTAAGAGCAACAACTTAGTTTTTGATAAGCTCAAAACTCTAGAATTTCGTTTTCCTATCCTGTAAATACAGCAATCACTATTATTTGATAGGATCATGTCCAAATTCCAAAGGTGAAAGTGTTCCTTTATGTTTGCCCTATAAGTCATCTCATCACAAGCTATCTCATTTTATAATATCGATTCATCCGTAATATACATTCCTTATGAATTTTAGCTAGTGTCCAAGAGTAAATATAAATGTGTATGTTTTGCCTTTTAAAAAATCGCAATCAGGATTTTTCCGGGAAACAGAATAGGCAGTTTACCTTTGAAGGTCCGTAGCAGTTTTTTCATCTGGCTGATGCTAGCAATATCTCTGTCCATTTGCTTGCTATTATACTTGAAATCATCTTCCAGTTTTCCCGTTTTTTGATACCAGAAGGATCGTTAGTTTCTTGTTGGGATTTAGATCGTGGTCCATGTTTAAACCTGCATTGATCTTTCAGCTTACTTTTTAATTTCTCTTTTAATTGCAAGAAGATTGGATTCAAATGAAATTTATGTTTGTATTTATTATAACCATTCGTAGTTCTACTGATATCAATACATAAATTTAAATATTATCACATCAGTAATTAGTTTCCGCTAGTCTATTGTTAAAGGCATAGTTTGAAAAATGATCTAAGGAGGATTATCATGCAAAAACCAGGATCTCATATATTTATTTGTGCAAGCACAAGACTAAACGGAAAGGTACAGGGCTCATGCAAGAACAAAGCATCACATAACCTGGTGGAGATGTTTAGCGAAGAAATAATGGATCGGGATCTGGAGGATGAAGTAATGATCACTTCAACCGGATGTGTGGGCATTTGTGAGAAAGGACCGATAGTAATGATCTATCCTCAGCAAACATGGTATGGTGAGGTAACTGAAGATGATGTTGATGACATACTTGATGCATTAGAGGAAGGTACAGTCGTAGATAGGTTAAGTATATAAAAAAGTTGAATGTGGTGTTGCAAAGCGAGTTATTCAGTTAGACTGAATATCTCACCTTTAAATTTTCAAGAAACATTACTTATTTTGAGTCGCTTTATTCTGTTATAACTGAGCATCAGTACCATTCACTATCTGCAGCACTTCTTTAAAACTCTCAAGTGATGCCTCGATATTCTCAACAATCTCATTTGCAAGAACATCAGGGTCAGGAAGATTATCAAGGTCTGCAAGGCTTTCGTCCTTAAGCCAGAATATATCAAGGTTAGTTTTGTCTCTTGCAATTATCTCATCATAGCTGAATTTACGAAAACGCCCATCGGGTTTATTCTCGCTCCAGCTTTCAATGCGCTTGTAGCGGTCTTTCGGATTATAGCACTGGATGAACTCTGCAAGGTCTGAGAATTTCAGGGCATTCTTCTTCAGTGTGTGATGTACATTAGTGCGGTAGTCGTATATCCAGACTTCTTTTGTCCATGGCTCTTTGGCTGCGGCTTTTGCCTCAAAGAAAAGTACGTTAGCTTTCACTCCGTGGGCGTAGAATATACCGGTCGGCAGGCGTAGTATGGTATGTAGATCAGTATTCTCAAGAAGTTTTTTACGTACCGTCTCCCCGGCTCCGCCTTCGAAAAGTACATTATCAGGCAATACGACAGCAGCTTGACCATTAGTTTTGAGGATCGTGTGGATATGCTGCACGAAGTTGAGTTGTTTGTTGCTTGTCGTTACCCAGAAGTCCTGACGGTTGTATGTGAGGTCCTCTTTTTCCAACTCTCCTTTATCGTTGGTGAATGTCATACTGCTCTTCTTCCCAAAAGGGGGATTGGTGAGCACGTAATCATAACGGTCTCCTGGGTCGGCTATGAGTGCATCAGAGATCGATATGAGCGGATTTCCGTCAATCTCTCCGATATTGTGCAGAAACAGGTTCATGAGAGCCAGCCTGCGGGTTCCCGGGACGATCTCATTGCCACCGAATGTTTCGTTTTTCAGGAAACGACTCTGATCCCGGTCCAGTTGATAAGGAGAATGTGTTGATGTGAGAAAATCATAAGCTGCAAGGAAGAACCCTCCTGTACCGCAGCAGGGGTCACCTATCTTTTTCATGGGTTCCGGACGTACACACTCGACCATTGCCTTAATGAGAGGTCTGGGTGTGAAATACTGACCTGCTCCGCTTTTTGTGTCCTCCGCGTTCTTCTGCAAGAGACCTTCGTATATCTCGCCCTTGGTGTCAACTCCCATCATGACCCAGCTTTCCTTATCGATCATATCAATGACCTTGTAGAGCATTGCAGGGTCACCTATTTTATTCTGCGCCTTGAGGAATATCTGCCCGAGGATCCCCGGCTTCTTACCGAGTTCTTCAAGCAGGTTCCTGTAATGAGTATCAAGTTCAGCACCACGCTTCTGCTTTAAAACATCCCAGCTAAATTCCTCCGGGATACCAATATCCCTGCTGTACGGTGGCTTCCTGTACTCCTCCGCCATTTTCAAAAATATAAGGAAGGTAAGCTGCTCAAGATAATCTCCATAGCTCACACCTCCGTCACGCAGCACATTACAGAAGCTCCACACTTTGGAAACAATGGATGATGTATTTTCAGACATTTTTTAGAACCCTTGATAATTTGATGATGATCTTATAATATTCCACTTCACTTCTTACTGTCTCTCAGCCTTCACTCTCTCCAACAACTTCTCAGCCGGCTCCCAATCCTCCGCCTTCCTCACTTCATCCAACTCTATCTCACTCAGCAATTTCCCCTCAAACGCCTTTTTCAATATACTCTGCCGCAGAGCCTCGGCTTTCTCCAGATTCTCCGCGATGTCCTGCTCCACCTTATCGCAGATCGAAAGGCGCGTTTCGATTTCGGTGACAATGGCTTGTTGTTCGGGGAGAGAGCAGTATGGAACCAATAGATTTTCGAGAGTATTTAGGTTTATATTTTTTTGAGCTGTTGCCGGTGCAAAAGCTTCTATTTTTGATTGATTGGCATTAAAAAAGTAATATATATACTGCATATTAACCACTGTTTCAGAAGCACTAAATCCTACAATACTATCAGGAAAACACCCATCAAATCCAAGAAATGCAGTTTCTGCAATGTTTGCAGCAATTGTAATACATAATGTCCCTTTTGGCCATAATTTACTTTGAGCTAAACCAAATTCTGAATATGTCTTAGAATAATCTCTAATAGTTTGTTTAGCTGCTTTTACTTCTCCTGTTTGGATAAAAGGATATTTTCCCCCAAAAAGCCCAGCGTCATTTCTTGGTCGATGCTTTGATTTTCCTCTCGCTAAATCACCAAGGGAATTCAGTTTAATCCAACTCCACATTTTTGGAAGTTGAGGCAACTTTTCCAATTCAGCTTCTGTAGATGGCTTAACAGTTTTCAGCTTTGATTTGGATTTTTCTGCTTCTTCTTTTCTTTCAACTTGAATTTGATCGAGTAAGTTCCTCGCACTCTGCAAATTCACCTGCTGCTCTCGCCATTCTTTCGTAAGCTCGCCCTCAAACGCCTTCTTAAGCACCGCCTGCCTGTAAACTTTGAGCTGCTCCTGTGCCAGTTTGAGATTGGCGATGCCGTTGTCGAGTTCGCTGAATAGCAGGTCGATTTTGGAGACTATGGCGCGTTGTTCTGGGAGTGGTGGGAGTGGAAATGGGTATTCTTTTAAATATTTAGTTGAAACTCGCGGTAAATTTACGCCAGTGGAATTATGTGTCATGTCGTTTACAAATTGACGTGACAAAAAGAAATACTTTGAATAATTAAGGCAAAGGTATATAGTTGATTTAAAAACAATAATATCTGTTGAACAGACCCCATCTTCATTAGCTAAATAGACTTTATTCAAATAAGGTCTGAGTTTTCCATAGAGTAGATCACCTTTTTTAAAACGATTCTTCACAGTATTAATTACATCAATTTTAACTGCTTCAGTCAAAGTTCCCCTCTCTTTTTCAATATGCTCTAAACCTATGTAAAATAGGGATTCTCCTGAGCCATTGTGTTTATCTGATTTTAATGTATGAACCTCTCCCAATCGTATCCATTCCCAATTTTCTGGTAACTTGGGCAAATTTTCCAATTCAATTTCGGTGAAGTATTCATTCAGTTTCTGGCTTCTACCCGGATTTTTCTTAGAATATGCACTTGTTATGTATTTATCAGTTAATTCTAAGAGGACCATATCCCTTACTTTTTTTTTAGGGATATTATCGCTTATTTCTGTATTGAAATAATTCAAAGACAAATAACAGTAAGATTGTGGTGGTCTGAAGTTCTTTTTTAATATATAAGGATCAATTGGCGCAGAAAACATATCAAGATTGCTTATTTCTATTGCATAAGCAATATCTGAGTTTTTGAAATACTCGAAAAAGTCATTTTCGGGGATTCCTCCGTATTTGTGACATTTATCCCAGATTTTTTGTGGGGAATCTGAAATAATTCTTGCAATCTCAAAAGATGCAACTATCTTTTTGACAGGGGAACTTGAATAAATAAAAATTTTGCCTATATCTTTTTTCTTGAAAATTGCTTTTCTAAACTCGAATATCTTTTTACCTGCTAGGATTTCATTAACATATTTTGGTTTAATTGACAGTAAAACGTTCATCGAGTTTGCCACCAGCTTTTAGGGTTAGATATTGCTCATGGTTTATTTCAGTTATCGACTGTGGTGCAGCTTTTAAAATATTTTTCTCCTTTAGATACTTTAAATTTAAAGGGTTTGGTAAGTATAGATGATGTTTGAATCGGAGCACAAAAACAGTTTCTTGCGTCCATTCTACAAGTTGATCATTAGAATACACACTTCTTTTACCAACGATTCTTTGAAGTTCATCGGCATCATTTGTTCTAATAGGTTGCTGATCAACAACTCCTATAGATGTAATCGCTTGCTGGTCTTTTGAACGGTAAAATAAAATAATGCTGCCGGGTGTTATTTTAGTTATCTTTGAGGATGACAAATAAGCCTTTTTTATTGCATTGCCTGGGATATTGATTTCAGAATAATCTGCAAAAGTCATTTGACGTTTGGAATAATCAGGAAATAGAACATCATGATACTGTGGTTGAATTGGAATTACAAACTTCTTGATATTTTCTCCATCTTTGAAGCATGGATAGTATTTTTTAGCGATTTCAAGAGGAGGTAAACTTGTATCATCTGCGATAAACTTCTTCAAGTACACAGTTTCTCCGTTACTTACTTTCTTTCCAACGTCTTCAAATCCGTAATTTCCAATAATATATACTAAAGAATCATCTTCGCCTTCAAAATGAGTGAGATATACTTCATATATTTGGTTCTCGATGCAATATTGAAAAGCCATTTTAAGAAATAGTTCTCCCATTTTAGAACCTGAAAAATCAACTTTTAAGGTTGCTATTTTTACTCGTCGTTCACTAGGTATGGGTGGTAATGTTTCAATCGCTTGATTTTCCTCTTTGAGCATCAGAAATGCTTTAATCATATTTTCTTCTTCATAAATCCAACACTTACGACTTTGTTTCACACATTTTTCAACCCACCAATCTTCAAAACCAGGATAATCTTCTTTTAAAGATTCAAAAAAAGGTTGATCAATATTAATGTCATGAGCATAGCATTCTTTCAGTAAAGTATGCTTTGGCAGATATCTGCTATATAATCTCTCAAAGTAATCAAGAGCAGAAGCGATTGAAAAGACATGGTCATCAATATCCAGTTGAATTGCTTTTCTTCTGATTCCTCTATCTTCTGTAATCAGAAAATCAACCAGATTTCTCTTCAATGAAAATAGGATTTCGTTGTCATTTTCATCATGTGAATTGGCTGGACTACTAATCAATGATATAAATTCATCATCTGGTTTAGGTGGTGAATGTATTCGAGGATAACCACGAAGCTTTGACAAAGTAATTTCCCTTCTTTTAACATCAGTATCATTTTCGATATCTTTCAGGGAAGCAGGATGGATAAATTCTTGATGTCCGTGTTCTCTGATTATTGTTAACAATGATTGGAGGTCAGGAGTGAGCTCTTTTGGATCTTCAATGTGGATCAAAATGTTAGTATCATATAATATTTTCATCTACCTTCACCACTTCATTTCCAAAGCTGTAATATAAATTTCAAATATGGCCGTAGTATAAATATATTTCATTTTGATATGACCATATGTTAAAAGAGTAAGTTGATTTACATGGTTTTTTTCTGTAATTTATACCACAGTAATCTAAAAACCAAAAGTGAATCTTTCACTTTTTAGATTGATCTGCTACTTCCCAATGTCCGCCTTTGTCCGGCCCGATGCGCTTCAAAATACCTTTATCTTTGAGGTTAGCAATTTGTTTTTCAACTGCTCGCGAGCTGATTTCTACAAGTTCGGCAAGTTCTTTAGCTGATATTTCGTCGTTCTGTGAAATGAGCCGAAGTATTTTCTCCGAACTTTTCTCCGAACTTTTCTCCGAACTTTTCTCCGAACTTGCATCGCGTTTTCTGAAGACCACAGAAAAATGACCATCGTATGAAAACTCAACCGAAGTCTTTTCGTTCTCATTCACAGCCTGCTTAATGCGGCTTATGCCGGTGCCGACCTTCTCGATGTAATCTATCCGGTGCAGCAGGGATGCAATAAGGGGATTGCGGGCAACGCTCAGGCTGCCGAAATCAGAGGGTTTCAGACCGCTTGGCAGACCACCGGGGTTTGTAATCTCAACCCTGTCGTCAAAGACCTCTACAAGCACATTGGAACCTCTGTCAAAATAATCACGGTGGCATACTGCATTGATGATAGCTTCCCTGAGGGCTATATCCGGGATATCTGGAATCTCCTCTCGTTGGATCTTCTCTATCCTGTATTCTACGTTGGTGTGTCGCTTGACAAAAAGGATGGCGTTGTCGATATTTTCAACAATATTTTCCTTGAAATCCTTCTTATCAAGGATATGCACTTTTTTCGTTCCCTTGTATAGAACGCAGACAACAATTGCATGATTGAGCAGGAAATCAATATCTTTGGCAAAGAACAGAACTCCGGCATTGTTCAGTTTCCCATCATCTGTGGTGCAATCAAGATTTCGCAGCAAGTCCATTTTGTCAATAGAACTGGTAATGCCTGCAAGTTTCAGGAAATTACGAAACGCCCTTTCATCAAAATCATTCTCAAAATTCGCCTTATCATTCCGCAGTTCCTCAAAACGGATGCGACCTTCCTTCTGGAAAAAAGCGATGATCTCATTACGGTTCAACTTCTGGGAATTTGCCCCGTTTCGAAGAAAGAATCCTTTGGAGCAGGCATAAGGCTTCTCGCTCCCCTCTGGTACATCAGCAAGAATAAAATCCTCATAAACTTCGATCTTCACATCAAGCTGTGGCTGCAACTGCCGAAGTGAATCCTGCACCCTTGATCTGAATATATTATCCGTCTGAATTCCTTTAATAACTCCCTTATCAGAAATACCAAGGAATATCTTTCCGCCATTGGAATTAGCAAAAGCACAAACCTCCTCCACAAACGACTTATCAAGACTCTCCTTGAACTCGATATGGTAACCCTCACCAGCTGCAACAACACTCTCTATCCATTCATCCATATTCAAGCCGCCAGTGCCTCATTCAACTCATTAATAATTCCGTTCATCCCATCTCCAAAGAGCTGGTACATCTTAGCACGTCCACCCATAGCATCAAATGGCGTGTAATCCAGATCATCCATATCCATATGGATACTTTTGACCACATGGTCTCTTATCATCCTGAGCCAATCCATCTGTCCCTCATTGAACTTCAGGGTTCCGGCCTGTTTACCAAATACCCATTCCTGGAAATTCCTGTTCACGGTTTGATCGTAGGCAGTAAGAATTGGGTCTATTTCAGTCACTCTGCGTATAAGAGAAACCAGAGCTGTAAGCTCGCTTTTCGGTGAATTTCCATTGACTTTCTCAAGCTGCTCATAAGCTTGCCAGACCCTAAGAGGCGAAAACTGAGGCTTTTCCATTTTCAGCTTGTTCAACAGCTCTTTGATCATGGTAAAAGTCACATCCCTGCGCTGGTATGGCTGGTTATAGAATATGCTCAATGCTGTAACTTCATCTTTGTTAGCTTCAAGATATTCTTTAAAATCAATGATCAGCTCATCAGCTTTAAGAACAGCATCCTTATCCCATTCGGCTCTTGTCACGCTGTCAATGTTCACCGTATCCATTATCTGTTCATGTACTCTGCGTACATTTTCAATATAATCATTTAGTTTACCATTAAAAGTTGATCTTGCGGTATCTATTAGTTCCTGTTGTGCCTGGCTCTGTGCCTCATCATCAGTAATCTGCGGCTCTTGATGCTTTATGCCGGCAGCTTTTGCATCAATAATGTCAGGATTATATGCACTGAACAGGTCCCGAATGGCCGTATTGATATCCTTTCCACCAGATATTTCAGCAAACGTCTCTCTTTCATCATCACTTATCTGCTTGTTCAATCTTGCCAGTCTGGCCGCTAATGATACATAAAGTTCCTCATTCTGGGATCCAAAGGTTACAGCACCCAGCAGTTCTTTTAAAGCAGTACCTTTCTTGTATTCCAATGGTCTGCTGTCAGTCTTCAGGGATTTTGTAACTCCCACCGCATCCACAACAACAAAATGGGTCTTAGCTGAAACTGCTGAAGGTGTCACTTTCTTCAGATCATCATAATTCATTATCCGGGTCCCACGTCCCTTCATCTGCTCAAAATAGTTACGGCTCTTCACATCTCTCATGAACAACAGGCACTCAAGCGGCTTAACATCCGTTCCGGTAGCTATCATATCCACTGTCACAGCAATTCTTGGATTGTAATCATTACGGAATTGCGATAAAACTGACTTCGGGTCTTCTTCAACCTTGTAAGTAACCTTTTTGCAAAATGCATTGCCTTCTCCGAATTCTTCCCGAATCATCTGGATAATATCATCTGCATGGCTATCTGTCTTGGCAAATACCAGGGTCTTTGGAACCTCTTCCCTTCCAGGGAATATTTCCGGCAGTTTGTTCCTGAATGTCCGTATCACATTCCGTATCTGGCTTGGGTTAACAACATCCCTGTCAAGTTTTTTGCCAGTATATGCGTATTCCTCATCAAGCTGCTCCCAGCGTTTTCTACGACTGAGTTTTTCCCTTTTAGCCACAAATTGTTCCGCTTTAAGTTCAGCTCCGTTCTTTGTGTTCTCAGTCTCAATTGTGTACACATCATAAGCAACATTCACACCATCGGCCACCGCTTCCTCATGGCCGTACTCGCTCACCACATTTTCATTGAAAAAACCAAATGTACGCTTGTCCGGGGTAGCTGTCAAACCTATCAAAAAACAATCAAAATAATCAAGCACCTGCTGCCACAGGTTGTAAATGGAGCGATGGCACTCATCTATCACTATAAAATCAAACTCTTCGATTGGTATATTTTCATTATATACAACAGGAAGCGGTTCCTTTGGTTGCCATTCCTTCTCAGCAGGATTTTCAGTTTCTGATTCTTCATCCAGCTCTTCATCTTTAAGGATAGAATACATACGCTGAATCGTGGAAATACATACCTGGCTATCTGATGCTATGTAATTGGAACGCAAACGCTGTACATTGTACAACTCAGTGAATTTACGATTTTCATCATTTGGCGTGTAAGCCATGAATTCCTGTTCTGCCTGTTCACCAAGGTTTCTGGTGTCTACAAGGAACAGTATTTTCTTAGCATATGCATATTTCAGCAAGCGGTAAATGAAAGTAATAGCAGTATAGGTTTTCCCGGAACCTGTGGCCATCTGTACCAAAGCCCTTGGATGATTTTCCTTGAAGGATTTCTCAAGATTGTTAATTGCCATGATCTGACAATCGCGTAATCCTCCAACTTTTAATTCAGGTATCAGAAATAATCTTTCTCTCAAAGAACTATCTTTTTTAAGCTCTGCTCTGAATGTTTCAGGTCGGTGAAATGAAAAAACAGGTCGAGACCTTGGTTTAGGGTCCCGTTGATCAGTGAAGCGTGTTAATTTCCCGTTACTCTCATAGATAAAAGGAAGTGCATCATTGTTCAGATACTTCAATTTGCTCGAAGCATATTCAGCAGACTGTTCCTCAACAACAGTTAGCCTATGGCCCTCTTCTTCCCTCTTTGCTTCAATTATACCAACAGGCTCCCGATCAACAAAAAGCACATAATCAGCAGGTCCTGCTTCGGTCCAGTATTCCTTAACGGCAATACCCGAAGAAACACTCCAATCTATGCTATCTCTACTCTGAACTGTCCAACCAGAATCTTTTAGTTTTCTGTCTATGATATCTCTGGCTTTTTGTTCAGGATTTTGATTATAATTATCCACAATATCAGATCCATCTGCATTGGGAATTGTGCAGCTTTTTGAATAACCTGAATGTTTTGATGCTCACATTCATTATAAACTTTCTTAGTTTGCAATCAGAGTACAGGTCGATCTTATCAAAAATAAAAATAGGATAGATCAATGGTGATAAAAAGTAATAAATTTAAAATTGGAGAAAAGTCCCGGAAAGTACCCTATCCGTAAAGTGCGACAATATGGATTCAGACAAGTATTATGAGTTTTGAATTCCCGGGACCCTTGGTGGATCAATAAATGAATTTACTAAAAAGAAAAAGTGATGCACTTAAAGTGCATCTAAATCTGTTTCACCTGTTCTGATCCTGATGATCTTCTCAACCGGGTAAATGAATATCTTTCCATCACCGATTGAATCTGTGGCTGCAATTTTCTGGATGATGTCTACAACCATGTCAGTATCTTCTTCAGTAACAACGATCTCGAGCTTGGTCTTTGGCAAGAGGTCAACACAGTATTTTCGACCTCTCCACTGCTGCATGACGCCCTTCTGCTTTCCACGTCCTTTTACATCAGTTACAGTTATACTTTCAAATCCAGCCTCCTCCAGAGCATCCTTTACCTCATGGATCTTTGTTGGCCTTATTATTGCTTCAATTTTCCTCATTTAAATCACTCCTCATGAATCATGAATTCTGGATATGCGCTGATTCCGTGTTCTACAATGTCCAGTCCAGCGATCTCATGTTCTTCAGATACACGTAGTCCTATAGTAAGGTCGATTATCTTGAAGACTATGAATGATGCGACAAATGCCCATACTATGCTGAGTATTGCACCAACGACCTGAATTACGAACTGTTGATATCCGCCGTATATAAGACCTGCACCTGCTGCTGTGTATGCTGCATCTGCAAGCATTGAGCCATCGCCCTGTCCGAGTGCGAAGATACCGACTGCGAGAACTCCCCATGTACCAGCGTATCCGTGTACTGCGATCGCACCTACTGGGTCATCGACCTTGAGTACATTTTCATTGAACATTACTCCTGCATATACTACAATTCCACCGATAAGACCGATTACAATTGCTGCCCAGTTAGTAACTGCACCACAAGGTGCTGTGATTGCTACAAGACCTGCAAGAAGTCCGTTTGCTGTAAGGGATGGGTCTGGCTTTCCTGTCTTCATCCAGGTAATGATCATAACCATGATCGCACCTGCTCCTGCTGCCAGGAAGGTGTTTACAATAACCATGCTAACATATGGGTCGTTTCCATCAAGGGTACTACCACCGTTGAATCCTACCCAACCGAATGCCAGTATAAGGGTACCGAGGAATGCCAGTGGAAGACTGTGACCAGGTATTGCTATTGCCTTTCCGTTCTTGAACTTTCCAATTCTTGAACCTACAAGCATTACACCTGCCAGAGCTGAGTATCCACCTATTGAGTGTACAACACTAGATCCTGCAAAGTCATGGAAACTTGCACCAATGGTGTCTACAAGGAAACCACTTGTAAGAATTCCTGCTCCGCTCCATACCCAGTGACCGAATACAGGGTAGATGAATGCTACAAGAGCGATCGTGTAAATAAGATATGCCTTGAAATCAGTCCTCTCAGCCATTGCACCGGATACGATTGTTGCACCAGTTGCTGCGAAGACCATCTGGAACCACCAACTGTTCCACAATGTATTGTCAGCACCGATCAGGAAGAATTGGTCAATACCAATAAGTCCACCATAATCAGCACCGTACATGATTCCCCATCCAACTAACCAGTATACTATGATACCAAGAGAGATGGTCATAAAGTTCTTCATGAGAATGTTTGCAGTGTTCTTTGTTCTGGTAAGACCAATCTCTACCAGGGAGAAACCTGCATGCATCAGGAATACGATGGTACCTGCAATGATGAGCCATAGCACTGTAAGTGCTGTCTCCAATGATGCGATTGATTCTGCGTTCTCTTCAACACTTCCTGCAGATGCAGGAATGATAAATAGCATAAGTATGACGCTCATGAGCAGTAATGACTGCCAGAGTGTCTTGTTATTATTTTTGAGTGATCTTCTGTTCATAAATATACACCTGCTTTATGTGATGTAGGTAGACGGATTCTATGTGTAGACTTCATTATATTTAAATCATTTGGTAAATAGCAATTCACATATTAATATAATATGTAATGTTGGCTAAAAATCAAGCATATGTTAATAAAATACATGAATTGGACCCCCTGCCAATACCCACTTAGTAATATATTTCATGTCAGTGTAATAAAAAGGTTGTGTTTCACCCAAAAGAAAAATCTGAAAAACATTCTATATTTCTATCACAAAAAGCACAGAAAAGTCAAGTTTTAAAAAAGTTACAATACAAGTCAAAAAGAAAGTTAAAGTGGCTTCATTTTGCTGTATTCCAGAACAGCGGATACTGGGTGCGTTTCCACATTTATTCCTGCTTCTTCGACAGCTGCAACAGCATTTATTCCTACCATTACTGGTATTCCTATTTTTCCCATTTCAATTGGTGCGTAAAGCACTTCTTCACCAGGATCCCCTATGCAGAGTTGTCCACTGATATCAACTTTTTTCGCGCGCTCAAAAACATCTGCTGCAAGGACCGCTGCAGATGCTGGAATTTGTCTTACATTTGCAAGCATTTTCCCATTGCCGGTTTCGATCGTATCAAGAATAGATGTAGCTTTTCTCCTGAGGAAGATCTTAATGGGGTCAATGGATGTTCCGCTGTATGATATCAAGTCCAGGAATCCGTCTGGTTTATGGTTTTCCATCTGCATAAGCCCGCCATAGATTGGTACTACTGGAATTCCATTATTTAGTAATAATCCATCAAAAGTAATACTACAAACGGTTGCAACAGAAACCTTTCCTTCAGGTACATATATTTCATGGTCGGTGTTTTCTTCAATTATGCCAACTCTGGAGCTGATGGCTGCACCGTAATCCATTGCATGTCTGATGATATTTGTGGCATCTTCAAAATCATCTTTATCAATATTTGTAATATTAACGATGACATTTCCCTTGCCGGTATCGAGGTCGTAGTTAGCCCTGTATATTAATTCCTCGATCTTTGTGATGACAAAACCAAACCTGTCACTGATCAGGGCATCACTGAGCTCTTTTTTACCTCGTTCGGTTATAGTACGTCCTACATAACCGTGTTTCTCGGTAAATCCTCGCTCATCAAGTATTCGTAAATGATATCTGACAGCGCGTTCCCCAATTGCATAGCCTCTGTTGTGTAGTTCATCAGCTATGAGCCGAGCTCCTAATGGCTTATCGCCTTCACCAATAATGCGCATAATTTCGACAAGTTTTCTTTCAACATTAGGATCTGTCATTTTGACACCAGCATTTAATGAGTTTTTAAGACTTTTTAGTATAGCCCATGTCTCTTATTTAAGTTGTACGTTCATTTTATTATTTTCACTATATACGCCCGGTTCTCAGGATATATTACAAGCCACATACCAAAGAACCCGGCAACTGAAAACCCAACAAGTCCAATTGTTGGTGCGCCCCACATACGCGGTTCCATTCCAGTCTGGATAATTATTGAAGAACCAACTATTATGGCTGATATTATCAGGCTAAAAGCAATAGGTTCTTTTTCAAAAGAGGAAAACAATTCATCAAATATCCCGACCAAGTTCTTTTTTTATGAGTACAGGCACATCTTTATGGTCAAACGCCTGTAGCACATCCTGAAGTTTTGTGAGTTCGTTGATGTACTTTGAAGGAATAAGGTCATGGCGCATACTAAGCACCTGTCCTAATTTTATGTAAGTGGGTCCCAGTTCTTCAAGCACCATCCTTAGCCGTTCAGGCCTGGTCCTTGGGATATCATGAGTTTCATCTTTGAATTTGACGCTGGGCCATATTGATCCAAATCTTCTGATCTTCAAGCTGTCGGCAATATGGCCAAATTCATACTTTACAAGTATATCAACGATCTTACCATATCTTTTGATCATTGAATACCTGCGTGTTCTCCTCCCTCGCATGCTTCTCTTTACACTCTAAATATATTAGGTGTATAAATTTAGGTTTGATGCCGTTATTAAATCATCGTAACTTTTGCTAACATTCCTAAAAACAATGCTATAAGCTAAACATAAGCAATGCTGCTATTCATTTGATAATATTATAGAAAAATAGTGGAGATCGGTGATTTTTCACCAAAGTCCACAATGCAGGAAATTCGGATTATAATTCAGTATTTTCTTCTGTAGCTTTCTCTTCCTCTGTATCTTCTTGGGAAGCGGTCATTTTATTGACCTTATCGTTCAGTTCCTTGATTGTATCTTTCAGTTCCTGAACTTCATCCTTTGTTGCAACTTCCGCTTTGTTGAAAGTTTCCTGGACTTTGCTTGTGATGCTGGTTTCAAGCTCGTCTTTCTGTCTCCTTTGCTCGTCGATGGCATCACGAACAAATTTCTTACCTTCTTCTTTCTTTATTTCCCCATTTTCAACAAGTGAATCGCTAATGTCCTGTATTTTCTCTTCGGTAAGTGCCCATAATCCAATTCCGAAAAGACCTACTTTATTCATTATGTCATTAACTTCTTTCATAATAAACCTCCAATGATTAGGTGGTTTGCACTAGTATAAAAATCTATTTCTTAGCTATCTGAAAAAGAGTAAAAGAGCGGTGGCTAAAAATTGTAATGTGTAATTATTCAGCCAATTCCTTAAGGTCATGATCAAGGTATGTTGCCTTGCTCATTTCAATGAGCTTATTGCAGACCTCTTCCGGCTCACCGTCCATGATAATTTTTGCATCATCTATGAGAATTGCTCTGTGTGCAGCTTCCTTTACAAAGTCCATGTGATGACTCACAAAAATAATGCTGGTGCCGAAAGTGGTGTTGACGTTCTTTAATGAGTTTGTCACATCTCTGAGTGTGATGGGGTCAAGATCTCCAAAAGGCTCATCGAGTATGAGTATCTCCGGGGATGTTGCCAGTGCAAGAGCAATGTATGCTCTGACGTGCTCTCCACCACTTAATTGATAAGGTGTTTTACTAAGAACTTCCATGGGAAGGTCAAGTGCATCAAATACTTCTTCTGCATGTTGGTCCACATCAGCTACTGTAATGAATGGGAACAGTTTTGCATATATGTCCATGGTTAGGTTCAATTCCCGCAGTATCTTGTCTTTTTCATCTTGTGATATGTCAGGAAGGCTGTAGAGTGCATCGAGAGCCTGGTCTGATATTCCAAGCTCAGCAGCTTTCTTTCTGGCAAATTCCAGTGAACCTTTACCTTTCAGGCGAAGTCTGAATGCCATTTGTTCTCTTACGGTGGAATGCGGGGATAAAGTGAATTCCTGGTGCATTATGCTGATCTTCTTACGAAGGTCAAGACGCTGTCTTGTAAATTCAGCAATGTTTAGCCATTCTCCTTCATGCAGGTAGCTAATATCTCCTTGTTTTGGTATCCTCAGACCTTCGATCATTTTAAGCAATGAAGTCTTACCTGACCCGGACTGGCCAATGATAGCAGTAATTTCACCTTTATTAATATCAAGTGACAGATCTTCGAACTTGAGGACCTCTCCCACTCTTATAAGTGCAAAACGATTTGATAGGTCCTTCACTTTAAGGACCGGTTCTTTTTCCTTAATTTCTCTTAAAGGGATTTGATCTTCAATATCTTTAAGGAAATTCCTGAGGACCTTTTCAGTTCCTCCTGTCTCAATTATTTTTCCTTCCTTCATGTATGCAAGCCTGTCTGACAGGTACATGTGGACTTCCGGGAGATGGGAAACTACGATGATCGGTATGTTCAATTTGCCTTTGATCCCCTTTATAAGGTCCAGCATTTCCTGTTTTGTACCTGGTCCTGTCATGGTCACAGGTTCGTCCAGAAGGAGCAATTTTGGCTTTGCAGCAAGCTGGCGTGCAAGGATAAGTCTTTGTTTTTCCCCACCGCTTAAGCAACTGGATGTATGTAATGCCTTGTGTTCCAGGCCTACGAGTTTCATGTACTCCAGGGCCTCTTCCATAACTTCTTCGTAGTGAAATGAGCACTCGTTTGGTAGGCTTTCATCTCCTTCATATTTGAAGTTCAATCTGCGGATTATATTCTCAATAGCAGGTCCGTTCCATATTGCAAAATTCCTCTGAAGGTGGATTGCAACATTTGGAGTGTATTCGCGGATCTCATCATCATCAGATTCATTTGTGATGGTCTGCTCATCGAGTTTGAATGAGCCACTATCAAAACCTTCAATGCCACGGAGTATTTTCAAAAGTGTAGTTTTTCCACAACCACTTTTGCCTGTTATTCCAAGTATCTCACCATTCGCAACACTGAAACTGATGTTGTCCAGAACACGCTTTTTTTCGTCATTGAAGTCATATTCTTTTACAATGTTGGATACTTCTAGCATTTTGAACCTCTGATTAATTGATATTCAAATTTCCTACGTAAAAAAAGAAAATATGGTATGAATACTTATCTCTTTATTGCTGAGACGAGTTCCTCAATCTTGGTAGCAACATCTGAACTCTCTTCGAGTATAGTGCCTGTTACTATCATGTCTGCTCCGGCAAGTGCGCATTGCTTTGCAGCTTCACCATCACGTATTCCACCGCCAACAATGAGTTTGTTATCTCCCAGTACATGCTTGACTGCAGCTATCATTTCGGGTTTGATAGGTGCATCAGCACCAGATCCTGCTTCAAGGTATGTATAATGCATTCCTAGATACTTTCCCGCAAGTGCATAAGCTACAGCTATTTCAGCTTTGTTCTTTGGGATAAGTTTTGCATCTCCCACCCAACCAACAGTTCCTCCGGGCTCTACTATGAGGTATGCCATGGAGATGGGTTCAATTCCGCTCTTATAAACAACAGGGGCTCCCATCATCTGATTGGTGGTGATGAAATTAATATCTCTGGAATTGAGTAAGCTCATGAAAAAAACAGCGTCTGCATGTTTGCTAACACCAGAGGAGCTCCCCGGGAACAAAATTGTTGGCTTGTCTGTTTTTTCTTTGATTTTAAGGAGGGTCTGGTCGAGCAAGACACCTCCGGCTCCAGTGGAGCCTCCGACCATTATAGCATCTGTTCCACCCAATGCGGCAGCGTGAGCTATCTGTGCTGCTTCTTCGGGTGACTGAGATGCTGGGTCGATAAGTGTCAAGTGAACTGTACCATCCCTTTCTACGATGTCGTTCAGGTACTCTTCCACTTGAGTCAAAAATATCAGCCTCTCGTTTCCTTGGATTTCATCCTTAAACTTTTGTGGCTGCATTTTCTGCATCTTGTTGCACGAACTGCATTACGTGCATTGCACTTCATGCATATCTTCTTGACCAATATTCTTGCTTCTGCTTCTGGAAATCTGCCCATGATTTTTCACCTAATGATTGTAATAGTATAATAGGTAATAATAGTAGGCTGCATACATGCAATTCAAAACATATAATAGTTTTGGCAAAAACTGCTTGTGGGGTTTTGAACAAAACTATTTATTTAACATCATCATTAATAATTAATGATAATTATGGTAGACGAAGAACTCATGGATAGAAGGCAGGAATGGTATGAGCAAGCTAAGAAAGATGGGAAGCTCAAAGCTAACCCCACTGAAGATCATAAAGCCGGACTAAAAGCTCTCCAGAACCCAGTCAGAAGGCATATTCTTGAAAGTCTGGGTGAGGGAAAAATGACCTTTGATGAGGTAATGGACAAGTTCGACCTTAATGACGTACAGGCCAAGCTGGATCTCGATATGCTCGTGGATACACTCTACATCGAAAAAGAAGATGAGGAGACCTATGTTATCACACCACGTGGTGAGGCATTTCTTGTGAATGTAGATCTTAGGGACTAGACAAAACCAGTCTATTAAATAAAGTGACAGGGGGTCTCATATCCCTTATCCTCTGTTATCTATTCTGACATTCAGGATCTCATCTTTGCAAGTACCATTTCCCTTGCTTCTTTGGCATCAGCACGACCACGTGTCTTTTGCATGACCTTGCCGACAATGAAATTCAAGGACTTTTCCTTTCCTGCAAGGTAATCTGCAACAGCTTCTGGATTCTCAGTTACAGCTTCTCCAACAGCATTTGCAACTATGTCATCCTCGACCTTTAGTAGTCCCTTTGCCTGCACGATATCCTGTGGTTTACCGCCTTCATCAAGTATTGCACGGATAATTTCGACACCACTCTGTTCTGTGATCTTATTTCCTATGACAAGTTCAATGATCTCAATAATGTCATCCAGTGTGAAAGCATCAATTCCAAGATCACGGTAGTTAAGTTCACCTTTGAGAATATCCGCAACCCAGACAGCTGCATCCTTTGGACTTACCTTTGCTGCTACATCTTCGTAGAAGTTAGCAACCCTGATATGTGATGTCAACGCCTTTGCATGCATGTTTGACATCTCGTACTGCTCAAGGAACCTCTTACGCTTTGCATCAGGGAGTTCCGGTAATGTTGCTGCAACATCAGGAACACGGCCTGCAACTCTCATTGGGACCAGGTCAGGTTCAGGGAAGTAGCGGTAGTCGTTTTCTGTTTCCTTTGTACGCATGGAAAGGGTAACTCCCATTGCCTCGTCAAAGTGTCTGGTCTCCATGGTGATCTCTCCACCACGGCGGATCTGATTCTTCTGCCTCATTATCTCGTAGAGCAGTGCCCTTTCAGCTCCCTTGAAGGATGAGATGTTCTTGACCTCGACACGCTCTCCCATGAATACTGAGACGTTTGCATCGACCCTCATTGCACCTTCTAGATCCCCATTGAACACGTCAAGGTAATCAAGAATACTTCTGAGCTTGTCAAGATAACGTCTTGCTTCTTTCGGGCTTCTCATGTCTGGTTCACTGACGATCTCGATAAGTGTCATACCTGAACGATTGTAATTGATAAGCGTACCCTTGGACTTGTCAATACTTCCTATGTGCTGGAGTCTACCTGGGTCTTCTTCCATGTGAGCACGTGTGATGCCGATATCACGTTCTCCGTCCTCACCTTCAATGACAACCTTTCCTTCACCTGCTATAGGAAAATCGTACTGGGTGGTCTGGAAGCCCTTTGGAAGATCGGGGTAGTAGTAGTTCTTCCTGTGGAACTGGGTCTGCTCTACAATATCACAGCCAAGTGCAAGTCCTATCTTCATTGCAAATTCCACAGCTCTCTCATTGAGAACTGGAAGTGCACCGGGAAGTCCGAGACATACAGGGCATACGTGGGTGTTTGCATCGGAGTCATGGTAGTCGGTGGAACAGCCACAGAACAATTTAGTGTTGAGCTTGTTCAACTGAACGTGAACCTCAAGTCCTATCCTTACACCGTCGGGATTTTCGTATACCATTATGCCACCTCCGGTGGTTTGTTATTATGATGATCGGTATTTTGCTCGAAGCTGTATGCAGCTCTTATTATCGTATTCTCATCAAAGTGATTACCTATTATCTGCAATCCGACTGGTAATCCGTCTGTCATGCCACATGGTACGGACATGGATGGAACGCCTGCAAGGTTAATTGGTACAGTGTTCACATCTGCAAGGTAAAGTGATAATGGATCATCTATCTTCTCGCCGATCTTGAAAGCAGGTGCTGGCATGGTTGGTGCCATGAGCACGTCAACATTTGCAAGTGCCTTGTCAAAGTCCTGTTTCACGAGTGTCCTGACCTTGAGGGCCTTGAGGTAGTACTTGTCGTGGTAACCTGCTGAAAGTGCGTAGGTTCCAAGCAATACTCTGCGTTTTACCTCGTCACCAAAGCCATCTGCCCTGGTCTTTGATGCCATATCGTGCCAGTTATCTCCGTCCACCCGGTGACCGTATCTTGTACCGTCAAAACGTGCAAGGTTGGACGATGCTTCGCTCATGGCGATAATATAGTAAGATGCAAGTGCGTATTTGGTGTGGGGCAGTGAGACCTTCTCATAGCTTGCTCCCATGTCTTCGAATTTTTGGATTGCATCCCATACGGATTTTTCCACATTCTCATCGATGCCCTCTCCGAAATACTCTTCAGGAACGCCTATCTTCAAGCCATCAACATCATCTTTCAAAGCATCATGGTAGTTGTTCTCGTGCTTCATGGATGTGCTGTCTCTGGCATCATATCCGCCGACAACGTCCATAACTGTTGCAATATCGCTCACATTGGTAGCCAATGGTCCTATCTGGTCAAGTGAGTTAGCATAGGATACGAGTCCGTATCTTGAAACTGCTCCGTATGTTGGTTTCAATCCCACGACACCACAATATGCTGCCGGGCATCTGACTGATCCTCCTGTGTCTGAACCAAGGGATACAGGTGCTTCTCCTGCTGCAACCACAGCGGCACTCCCTCCAGATGAACCGCCTGGTACTCTTTCCTTGTCCCATGGATTAAGGGTTGGCCCGTAGGTGCTGGATTCTGTGGAAGTTCCCATGGCAAACTCGTCCATGTTGGCTTTTCCAATGACTATTGCTCCAGCATCTTTTAACTTCTCGATAACGTGTGCATTGTATGGTGGCACGTATCCATGCAGTATCTTAGAACCACAGCTTGTTGAGAGTCCCTTTGTGGAAATGTTATCCTTTATAGCGATAGGTACGCCTGCGAGTGCTCCATCGTGACCATCAGCATCTATCTTGCGCGCATCATTTATTGCTTCATCTGAAACAGCTACAAAACCGTTCATCTTACTCTTGCCGATAATGTCAAGGTACGAGGTTGTGACCTCTTCTGCAGAGCCTGATTCTATGCTCTGTTTGATCTGGGAAATATTTGTCCATTTTGCCATTAAGCCGCCTCACATTATCTTTGGAACCTTGAAACTGCCTTCCTGTTTGTTCTCCACATTTGAGAGCACTTCTTCCTGCGACATGGATGGCTTTACAACATCTTCCCTGAATACGTTCATAACGTCTGCAACATGATAGGTGGGGAGTACATCTTCGGTGTCAACTTCATCGAGTTGCTCGAAGTATCCCAGCACGGAGTTTAGCTTTTTTGCATAAGTCTCAGATTCGCTCTCAGCGATCTCGATACGTGCAAGCCAGCCTACGTGTTCAACTTCTTCTTTAGTGATCATCGTAAGTTCCTCGAATTTTATATATAATTGTGATATGTAGGTATTTAAGTGTTAGAAAAGTAAACGATTATATTAAAAATGTTGGTTACTAAAATGACATTCTGTTTTTATATTTTTGTCGTGGCGTGTGTATCCAATGGTTCTGGAATATAATATTTTCAGTGCAACTATATTATTTGGAAATTAATTCACAAACCATTTTATTATTATCTTATTCTAAGATGAGCTTTCATGCATTTGTTTTGTCATCTTGTATGACTAATTCTATAATAATGGGGTGTACCTAGTACTATAAGACTCATCCAATTCTGTCACTCATAAGTTATATATTGTGTTAGTATGTTAGTACTAACTGATAGAATGTCTGCAAAAACAATATTTGGAAAAATAGGATCATTTATAGAAAAATGGCCAAAGGGTATACTTCTTGTAGCTATACTCCTGATGTTTGTGGCATTCCAGGGTGCAGACCTGATTGAGCATAAAAGCGGAACTGATACTTTTGTTGAAAAGGATTCAGGGATCTACCAGGACTATGATCACCTTTATAAGCAGAATTTTGGCAGTGAAATTGTGATGGTCCTTGTGGATTCTGATGATGTCCGTGAATCTGAAGTTCTGTCTGCAATTGACGATTTTGATATCTTAATAGATCAGGATAAGGATGTTGAAAATGTAATCAGCATGGCATCACTTGTAAAAGATACAGCTTATCTCGTTACCGGGCGTACTGAAATACCTGATGATGATACTATTCTGGAAATTATCGATCAATTACCGTCTGCTTATGTTGACCAGTTCATGCCTGATAACACACACACCATAATCATGGTCCAGATGCCTGGAAGCATCGATGAGAACAATAAACAAAGAGTTCTTTCACAGATTGAAAGAACAATTGAAGTAGTCGATTTTCCTGTAGGCACCACAGCCGTCGCCACAGGTGATCCTGCATTTATGATAGCAATGTCAGAAGAAATGAGTTCAAGTCTTCAAACAATGCTTTTACTTGCTTTCATTCTGATGATCTTTGCTCTGCTGGTGGTATTCCGACATGTAAGATGGTGCCTTTTACCAATACCTGTGGTCCTTGTAGGTCTGATATGGACATTCGGAGCAATGGGTTTCCTGAGCATACCCATGACAATGGCATCGATGGCAGTATTTCCTATCCTTATTGGCCTTGGGGCAGATTATGCTATCCAGTTCCACAGTCGTATTGAAGAAGAACTTTCAAAAGGAGAATCTGCCGAAGAGGCGATCATCGATACAATAAAATATACCGGTCCTGCAGTGGGTGTTGCTGTTGTGGCTACATGCCTGGGTTTTGTTGCTCTTCTTATTTCCTCTGTTCCGATGATACAGGACTTTGGAAAAATGAGCCTTGTGGGAGTCCTCCTTTGTTATCTTGCTTCTATGTTCGTGCTTGTTCCCATATTGTACATACTTGACAGGCGGGCTGAAAAAAAGAAATGCTCTGACTCAGGAAAACATGCTCCTGTAAAGCAGGCCAAACCAAAGGAAACTGCTATTGGTAAGCAGATTTCCCGCGTTGCAATGTTCTCTGCAAAAAACCCTTTGATCATCATTGCAGTGGCATCTCTCCTTGCAGTTGCAGGACTGTATGCTGATGAACACGTGGGAGTACAGACAGAGACAAAGGATTTTGTTCCTCAGGATATGCAGGCATTGCAAGATCTGGATAAACTGACCAGTGTTATGGGCGGCATAGATCAGATCAACATTATCGTCAAAGCCGACGATGTTCTAGATCCGGATGTGCTGCAGTGGATGGTAGATTTTGCGCAGCGTGAAGAGGAGAGTAATGCCCATATTACAGGTTCGAGTAGCATCGGTTCACTGATATACTCGAGTTATGGTTCAATACCCTCTGATAAGGATACTATTAGTTCTATTGTCGATAGCATGTCTTCAATTGTCACTGAACAGTATGTGGAAGGTGGAAGTCTTGCGATAATGAACCTGAAACTTGAAAATGACCTCAGTTCAGAACAGACATCAACCACCATAAAGTTGATCGAAAATGATCAGCAGTGGTACACCCCACCACCAGGGGTATCGGTAACGATCACAGGTTCAAAAGTAACATCCAATTCCATTATAGGTGCTTTGACCTCCGGCAGGACTCAGATGGGCTATCTTGGAATGGCTATTATTTTCCTTGGTATGTTGGTCATCTACAAGGATTGGCTGAAGGCCCTGTCCACAATATTGCCAATTGTGATGGTAACAGGATGGATCGGTGGTGTGATGTATCTCCTTGACATGGCCTATAATCCATTGACTGCTACCCTTGGTGCTCTTGCAATAGGCATTGGGGCTGAATTTACAATACTTATGCTTGAACGTTATTTCGAGGAACGTGATGGGGGTATGGAGCCATATGCTGCCATGGAAAAGGCTGCCTCTTCAGTAGGGCCAGCTATCATTGCATCAGGTTCTACTGTAATATTCGGTTTTTCAGCCCTTATAATATCTTCATTCCCGATGTTAAGTGATTTCGGAAAAGTAACGGTTATAGCTGTGGCTTTTTCGTTGTTCAGTACCGTTGTTGTCCTGCCACCTATCATGGTAAATCTTGACATATGGAGATCAGGACGAAAATTATCAGAAATAAATATGGAAACGAATAAGGTGAGTATATGATATCTTTTAAAAGTGTAAAGTTGCTTACAATCGCAGTTCTTTTGCTTAGTAGCATGCAGGTTGTATCCGCAAGCATAGATGATGATGTCGTTGCAGAAATTGCAAGCGATTATTATGATGTGTACGGAGATCCACATTTGACCGCAAATCTCGCCTGCAATGAAGTATTCGAGAGGGGTGACGAGGCAATCCTGTATGTGAACCTGATGAATGATGGGCAGATCACAGGATACGAAGCCGATGATGATGAAATAGAAGACGATTTCAGAGATGGCCAGATCGGTGAAGCTATGACCAGATCATTTATGGCAAGTGAACTTGCATCAGACAGGGCAATCACAAAGGCAGATTCCATAACAGCAACACTTTCACTAGTCGACCCTGAAAGTCCCATAGATATACAGCTTGACACTTTGCTACTGGGTTCTATAAGCTCGGGCAAATCACTTGCTTCACCTGCTGCTTTTCCTATCGAGATATATGATAATGCAAAGGCTGGCACATATGATCTGAAGCTTTACGTAACTTACAGGTACCAGAAGGATTCGGCTGTCACTCCTCCGTACGGTGATACTTACTACTGGTATGAGGATATGAACCAGACAATGTATGTCCAGGTGGTTATTGAGGATGAACCATATTTCAAAGTGTTAAAGACAGAATCAGATATTCAGGCAGGAGATCAGGAGAATATCAATATCACGTACGTTAACAAAGGAGATGAGGTAGCATATGATTGTATCGCAAGGATAAGCGTTGTTGATCCTTTTACAACTACGGATGATGAAGCCTATCTTGGCGATATTTATCCAGGTGATTCAAAAACAGCGACCTTCGAGGTAAACGTGGCAGATGATGCTACTGTGAAGTCATATTCCATCAGTTCTGAAATAAAATATAAGGATAATAATGATGAAAGTCAGTATTCCGAAGGTCTTAAGGCAACCGTAAATGTTGGAGCTTCTGCGTCTAAGTTAAATGGTACTACTATGTTTGGAGCTGTTCTTCTTGTAGGTTTTATCAGCACACCTTTGTATATGAGGTCAAAGAAAAACAAAGAAAAGAAGGATAGGGACGAACAGTGAAGTATAAGGAAATAACAAATAAAAGGAAGTAAGTAAGGAACATGATGAATAAATTGATCGATTCACTGCAGCAACTGGGTCTGACTTCCTATGAAGCAAAGGTCATGATTGCACTTACGCAGTATGGCAGCGGAAATGCAGCGGATATTCATGCACTTTCAGGGATTCCGCGATCTGCTGTGTATGGTGTTATAGGTAAGCTCAAGGACAAAGGGCTTGTCGAGACCCAGAACACCAAACCTATGCGTTACAAGTCAATGGCACCTTCTCTGGTCATTGACAAGCTAAAAGCAGAGTATGAGAATGCTGTGGAGTTTTCCCTTAATCAACTTGAGGGTCTCTACAATTCAAATGTGGGAAACGTGGAGGATGAGTCGGTATGGAATATAACCGGTGTGAAGAATGTCAATGACAAGATAGTTCAGATGTTAGAGTCTGCCAGAGAAGAGATCATATTCGCGTCTTCATATTCCTCTCTGAATCTGGTGATAGAAGTATACCCTATAATGGAATGCATAAAAAATATACTTCAGAAAAAGATAATTGAGGGTGTAAAGGTAAAGATAACCGGACGAGATAAAAGTCATGCTGGTGACATCGTAACAGAGTTTCCTGGAGCTGAGATAAGGGTTTATGGTGAAGGGATCACTCACAATCCTCTTAAGGGTGGGATACTGGTGGTCGACAATAATGAAGTTCTAATCATTACCATCAAGGATGATACTGCTCCCATGAATCTTAATGCCACATGGTATAGCGGGAAAGAACAGGTTCGCATCTTCAATCATTTTATTGAGGTTGAATGGGATAGTTCCCGACCGATAGATGTGTGATTCTGTACTATCTCTGTAACCGGATAATATCTGAATTCTCATCAGCTTCTTAGATATTGAGGGTCTAATATCGGTTTAATGATAAGCTGAAGAGGAGTTTCAAGAAATATGAGCAAGCAGACTAATCCATGGGGTGGCCTTGAAGTAAAGAGCATACCTGCCACCATTAAGCTCGACCCCATCATCTATAATTATACTTCTCCCAAATGCAAAATACTCGATATAGGATGCAGCGCTGGAAATACCAGTGTCCCACTGGCATCGCAGGGCTTTTCAGTAACCGGCATTGACATCAACGGTGAAGCTCTGAAAATGGCAGCCTCATTCTCGAAAACAAATGATTGTTCTCAAATCCCACTATTTGCCCAGAGCGATGCCACCCATCTTCCATTCCAAAAAGAAACCTTCAATATCGCCATAATGCAAGCCTTCCTCACGACAGTTATATCAAAAGAAGATCGGAGGAAAATAATCAGAGAAGCATGCAGGGTGCTAAAACCCGGAGGTCATCTCTACCTTGCAGACTTTGGACAGACCTGGTACTCGAAGATATATCGTGAACGCTACATCAATGACCTGCCAATCACAAAAGAGGAAGGTTCGATTGCTGCTTACGATGAGGTGACCGGAGAGCTTGCTTATATTGCTCATCACTTCACTGAGAAGGAACTGGTATTGTTATTAGTGGAGAATGGTTTTGAGCTTGATCTATTCAAAAGGGATGAGTTTGTGACGAGGACTGGAAATTTGGTGAATGGGTTTGTTGTGCTGGGGAATAAATAGAATAGGTATAAGGAAAACACAAAAAGAATCGTATCCGGCCACAAGATCCAATCAGGCCGGATTAATGATAAATTAGTCGCATTTCTTTTCTCTGCGGTTGACAGAGTACATCTGGATCTTTTTCATCCTGGCAAGATTGGTAGCTCTCTTCATCTCTTCTTTTTTCAGAAGATATGAGTCTATGTAGCCACTATCCACTGCTTCATTGTACAATTCGTAACCAAGACCGGTACGTGCGATGACGGTGGTCCAGTCTTTTGGAGTTCCGACGCCACCAAAGGATATGTCCGCATTTTCAGAGGCCATGTCGCTACAGTATTTACATGAGCTGCTCCTGTAAATGTCAAACTCATCAAGAGAATACACTTTAAGTTCCTCAGGTGTCTGGAACTCGAACTGTCCTTTGCGGATCTTCATGGATTCGATATCTTCCAGTCGTATGTTCTTACTTTCCACGAATTCCTTTATTCCTTCATACTGGAAAGTATCCATACAGAAAAGTCCCATCTTCAGTATATTTGCTCGCATGAAGAGGTTCAGGAATCCATAAGGACTTTTTTGCATCTTGGTAACAGCATCGATATTACAGCTTGGTCCCACAAAAGCAATACTTCTTAACCCTTGTTTGATAGCACTCATAAGCGCATTCATTGTCATACTGTGACTGTACATACTACCCGATGATTCCAGAAGGTCCTCATACGTCCTTGCGATCATAGGAACAGGTTTCCATGGTTCTTCATCTGATTTTTTGGTGACAATAGCACAGTCTATAAGTCCTTCTTCAAGTGCATAGGCAAGCATTGCAGTAACAACACCTCCGTCCTGACCTTTGACATCAGGCAGTGCTGAGCGCGCCCTGTAAGCGAGACGCATCTTTCCAACAAGTCCTTCTTCAGTGGTAATGGTCCTTGGACATTGGTTATAGCAAACTCCACATCCCGTACATTTGGCGACAAGGGTTGGCTGTTCATTTTTAATAGCAACAGATTCACAAGTTGCAGAACATGCGCCACAGAGGGTGCAGATGCCGGGCTTGATAATGTCCTTTCTAAGCTTTCCAAAGCCTATCCTCTCTTTTTCAGGGATAGCCCTTCTCATTCGTATAACACTTTTTTCGAGGTGCTCGAATTTAACCTGGCACCAGTCTGAGCAGAAATGATATTTTTTACCACCATAATCAGTTGAGTATGGCGTGTCATCCGGCACGATTTTCTTACATATTGGGTCAATTGGCATTGTTTTCTCCCAGGATCGCGGATGTCCTTTCAAGTAAGCTGTCTATATATATCTCTAATATAAAAGCAAATTTGAGGCAAATAATCATTAACTATGTTAACAATCATGTAAATAACTTATTTTGATTCTGTTTTTACTAATGTTAATTATTTTTTCAGCTTGGCCTATTATTTCATCATTGCATGTTTTATATAATACTTCTGCAAAATTAGGTCAATCTAAATAGTTTTATATCTCTTGAATCAAAATAAGCCAGTCATGTCAAAAGAGGAGAATACCTTTGAGCATCTCAAAAATAAGGGCTTTCTTGGTCAAAGGCAGGATGATTATTTTTCCATGCGTCTGCATACAGCAGCTGGGAATGTGAGTGCAGAGCATTTAAGGGCAATGGCCGATGCTGCAGAAAAATATGGTGATGGCTACGTTCATGTAACTTCCAGACAGGGCTTTGAGATACCTTTTGTGCATTTTGATAGCACGGAAAAAGCCAGTGAATATATGAATGATGCTGGTATGGGTCCTGGAGCATCGGGAAAGAAGGTGCGGTCCGTAGTTGCATGTCAGGGTGATCGGGTATGTAAGCGAGGACTGATTGATTCGCAGGACGTCTGTGAGAAAATAGATGTAATGTATTTTGCCGAGCCGGTGCCTTATAAGTTCAAAATTGCAGTAACCGGCTGCCCCGCATCCTGTTTGAAAGTTCAGGAAAACGATTTTGGTATCATGGGCTCTATAGAGCCAAAGTTTGCAGAGGTCAACTGTGTGATATGCGGTCTATGTGAAAAGGCATGTAAGGTCGATGCCATTACAATCACAGAAGGAAAGCTCTACCTGAACAGGGACAAATGTATACTCTGCGGGGATTGTATCTCAGCCTGCCGTAAGGATGCCATGCAAGTATCATCTGAGGGCTTCACTATCTTTGTAGGCGGAAAGGTGGGAAAAAGACCACGCATGGGAAACCGGATACTCAAAACAGTTGGTCAAGCCGTAGTTTTCGATGTTCTTGAAAAGACTCTCAACTACTACAGGGAAAATGCCAATGACGGTGAAAGGCTGGGCGATGTCATCGAACGTTGTGGTTTTGAACATTATGGGGAAACAATAAAGTATTCCCTGCTAAAATAAGCCATTAAGCAAAAAATTACACTTCTTACTGGAGTCACCCCATGGAACCTGAAACCAAAGCAAAACTTCTTTCAATTGGCTCTGTAGATATGGACCCTGCTATTCTTGATTGGGTCACAATAGCTACAGCAGGCCCTGGAGCAGGTAATCTTGCATTTTATTTTAGCACAGGTGGCCATCGCGTACGCCTTTCCATAAAACAAAGCTCTCCTCTAAAGGCTGAAATGGAGAAAGGGGAATTGATCATCAGGGAGAATGGTACAGAAATTATCCGTGGCGAAATAGAGGAAGAACTTATACACTGTCCGGATCAGGCTTTCATCACAATGTGTGAAAAATGTGTATTCGATTGTAAATTCTGTCCTGTTCCAAAACTTGAAGGTCGGGTCAAGTCAATCGATGAAATGCTTTTTAATATAGAAGAAGCATACGAATCCGGCAAGCTCAATGCCATATCAATTACCTCCGGTGTTGAAGAATCTGCAGAAAAGGAAGTCCACAGAGCAGAAGAACTCATACGGAAGCTAAGGGAAAAATATGTTCTCCCAATTGGAGTTTCAGTTTATCCTACAAAGGATTCAACCCGCAGGCTAAAAGATGCCGGTGCAGATGAGCTGAAGTACAATGTCGAAACAATGGACAGTGATGTCTACAAGAAAGTTTGTGGTGAGCAGAATATTGATGATGTTCTTGAAGCCCTGAAAGAAGGCGTGGAAATATTCGGAGAGAACAAGGTTTGCTCTAATTTCATAATTGGTCTTGGTGAGTCCGATGAGTCTGCAAAAAGGGGAATTGATAAGTTGGTATCAATGGGTGTGATTCCTATACTTCGCTCTGCTAATATCCATCCTTTAAGGGAAGGTGAGGTTTTCATAGAGCGCCCTTCTGCAGAAAGACTGCTGATGCTTAATCGTTATCTTAAGGTCAAACTGGATGAGCAGGGATTGCGAGCCGACAAGTTCCAGACAATGTGCCTGCCGTGTGCAGGGTGTGATATAAATCCGCATGTGGATTTGGATTGAAATTTTGATTATTCCATTTTTAATTTATTCTCGATTACCGTGGGCCACACAGAAGCCGACACTATCATACTAAGTACAAAAACAAAGGCCATGCCTGCAATAATGTCTACCTTGCTGTAAACCTCAGCGCCTCTTGAACTATTCACTGCCACAGAAAGTGAAGCAAAAAGTCCAACGAGTGCCAGAGATGATACAAGGCTTGCTATTACTGTATACTTGCCTAACTTATTATCCCCATTTTCATTTTCACTCATGATCATCCTCTTTTTACTTGATCTTACTTTTCTTCATAAGCAGGGAATTAGTGGTTACGGAGATCGAACTCATTGCCATGAATGCAGCTGCCAGCTCAGGGCTTATCAATATTTTGTTCACAAACGGGTAAAGCAGTCCGGCAGCAAGTGGGATTCCAATACTATTGTATCCGAATGCCCAGAATAGGTTTTGTTTGATCTTCCTCATTGTCAGTCGGCTCAATTTGATAGATGCCAGTACGTCACGAAGGTCGTTCTTTATCAGTACTATCTGTGCTGATTCCATTGCAACATCCGTTCCGGCTCCCATGGCAATTCCAATATCTGCCTGTGTTAGTGCCGGTGCATCGTTGATACCATCTCCAACCATTGCAACTATCCTGCCTTCATCCTGTAGCATTTTAATCTGAGAAACTTTATCCTCAGGAAGAACTTCTGATAGTACTTTTGTAATACCGATACTGTTTGCAATTGCATTGGCTGTCCTGCGGTTATCTCCTGTGAGCATCACAACTTCAATATCCATGTCCAGTAGTTTTTCCACAGCTTCCTTTGATTTATCTTTGAGGGTATCCGCAACAGCAACAACACCAATGACCTCGTTGTCCTTTGCAACTATCATTGCAGTCTTTCCCTGGTTCTCAAATTCTTCCATGCTCTTTGTCACGGATGAAATGTCAATTCCATTATCATCCATTAGTTTGCGTGTACCAAGCAATATTTCGCCGCTATCCATACTTGCCTTAATACCGTGTCCTGCAATGGATTGAAATTTGTCCACTTTGTCAATTCCTATATTTCGCGATTCTGCAGCCATAAAGATGGCTTCACCAAGTGGATGTTCTGATCCTTTTTCTGCACTGGCAGCAATTGCAAGTACTTCTTCTTCACTGTGTTTTGAAGTTGTGGCAATATCAGTAAGTTCAGGTTTTCCCTTTGTCAGTGTACCGGTCTTATCGAAAACAATAGTATCGATCTTCAGTGTTCTTTCCAGGGCTTCACCGCCCTTTATGAGAATACCGTTCTCAGCACCCTTTCCTGTTCCAACCATGATGGCAGCAGGTGTTGCAAGTCCCACTGCACATGGGCATGATATCACAAGCACGGTGATAGATATCAGTAGTGAGAACAGAAATGGACTTTCTATTCCTGAATAGAATGCTGCATTGAATTTTTCGTAACCAACGAAATACCAGAAGAAGAAAGAAAGCAATGAGAGAATGTGTACAATAAGTATGAAGTGACCTGCTACAACATCAGCTATTCTCTGAATTGGTGCTTTTGAGCTCTGTGCATTTTCTACAAGTTCAATGATCCTTGCAAGAGCAGTATCTGCACCTACGCCACTTGCTCTAAATTTCAAAGTCCCGCTTTTGTTTATTGTAGAACCAATTACAATATCCTTTTCATTTTTCTCAACCGGGATACTCTCTCCGGTTATCATGGATTCATCGACTGCGGAGTTTCCTTCTATAACAACACCGTCAACAGCTATCTTTTCTCCGGGTCTGACTGAGACTATGTCTCCAACCTGCACATCTTCCACAGGTATGTCTTTCTCTTTTCCATCGACCACTATTCGTGCGCTTTTGGCCTGCAATCCAATGAGTTTTTTAATAGATTCTGAAGTCTTTCCTTTTGCCCGGGCTTCAAGGTATCTTCCAAGAATAATGAAAGTTATCAGCATTACAGCAGTATCATAATAGTTATGCATATATCCGGGTCCAAGGTCCAGATAACTTGATGCTACGCTGATAAGATAAGCTGCACCTGTACCTGTGGCTATGAGAAGGTTCATATCAGTCACACCGTGTTTGAGTCCACGGTAAGTTCCCACGAAGAACTGTCTTCCAGGGAATGCCAGAACAATAGTGGTTAGCAGGAACAGGACATTCCTGTCTGAAAAAAACACAGGGACAAATCCAAGTAATGATGGGAACATCCCCTTCATGTTTCCAAGCATTACCGGAATGAGGATAGCCACAGAGATAAGCAGATTATTTCTTTGCTTCTTGACCTCGAGTTCTCTTTCTTTCTTTTCCCTGTCCTCGGTACTTTTTCTGTCAATAGGTAAAGAAGCGGTGTAACCAATACCATCAATTGCAGCTTTCATTTCTGCTACGGTCACAAAAGATGGATTATATTCAATGTATGCCTTGCCTGTGGAAATATTCGCATTTGCAGAATCGACTCCCTTGAGCTTTTTGAGCACCTTTTCAACATTCTGGGAGCATGCAGCGCATTTCATACCTCCTACATCGAGGGTGATACTTTCTTTGACAACACGATATCCGATCGATTCAATGGCACCTTCAAGTTCTTCGGGCCTGACAATTGTTGGATCATAGCTCACAGTTGCTTTTTCTGCTGGGAGGTTAACTGAAGCAGAGCTAACACCCTCATCTTTCAAAAGTACCTTTTCAATATTCTGTGCGCAGGCTGAACATGTCATTCCGGATATTTTGAATGATATTTTTTCCTGAGTAGTCGGGTTGATGATTTTTAAAATAATTTTTGTTAAAAGCATGATCTATGGAAGCAGTTATTTGCCGTCCGTCTTTTAAAATCTCCGAAAGGGTTTCGGGCAAAACGGTTTTGCCTTTTAGGTGCTGGTAGAGGTTGTCCATTGCTTCGTGCAAAATATTACCAAACAAAGGAGCATCAATCTCCTCGGTTACTTCATCCTGTTCTTTCAATCCGGCTACATACCGGAAATAAAATTTCAGCTTGCAGCGTAAATAGTTGCTTAACCCGCTGGGAGATAAATATTTATTTTCTTTGGATGAGGACAGGTAAGTACGCAAAATCTCCTGAATTTCCGGTGTCTTCTCTATGCATATCTCTTTGGGTTGAT
>Ga0206328_113_pt2 | contig 50043 bp, 53 predicted proteins | sample SalPonR1_A_D2_MG_FD_142664 | JGI IMG/M metagenome (GOLD analysis project Ga0206328, IMG submission 142664)
GCACTTGATACACTTGAGTAACTCCACTAACTATTAAAGTTCCACTGAAACCCTTATAAGCGATGTGCCTAAATCACTATTATGAATAAAAATACAGACTCAGAGATCAATGATATCAAGGAAAAGCTCGATGAGATCCAGAAGGATATGAGGGTATTTATCGAAGATTCCAACAGGGAACATCTCGAAACCATTCTGGCTTTTGTCCGAAATGACTATTCCAATGTCCTGGAAAAACACCTCGTTAACGATATAAAATCAGGCCTTGCAAAGAATATGGTCAAGAAATGTGATAAACTTGGAGAATGCAGGAGTACTCTCACAAGTATGCTACACAAGAATGCATCTCTGATCAAGCAGGATTCAGTAGATAGTGAAATTATTGATAAGAATCGTATGGAGATCAAGAACTTAAGAAATGTCCTTCCCTACAAGAAATGTGATATCTGCCTCTCCGAAGCAGGCGATCTTTTCAAAAAACAGGTTAACCTCATGCAGTCTATGAGGATATATGATACAAAGAAAGATAAGAAACAGGATATTTCAGAGCTTCCCACACAAGCTGTAGTCGATGATGTGCTTGAATCCCTGTGTCATACAAAGCGTTTCGAAATATTGAAAGCAGTTTCCGGTCAATCAATGAGTTTCTCTGCTCTTTCCAAACTCACAGATCTTAGGGGAGGTAATCTTCTATTTCATCTCCAGAAGCTCACCGATAGTGGTATGATCATCCAGCGACATGAAAGGGGTGATTACATGATAACCAGTAAAGGATTCAAGGTGATGGAAGGTATCGGTGGCATATACTCCTCGCTAAATCCCTGAAGATAATTAAATGTTCTGGAGTAATTATAGAGTGTTAATTCAGGAAAGCATTCAAACCTTATGCTCTTTATTTTAGAGTTTTTCATTCCTACCATACTTGTCTTTATAATCAGGGTTACACGAATTATTATGAGTATTTAGGTCATCTAAATGTAGTAAGTACTTAGCAGTGACCCGTATTCATTTAAACATGCTGACTAGATATTAGATACATAATTTGATACAACTCTTTTATTTTGTGAATAACTTCAAACCAGTTTCAATATGAGGTGCTTAAAACATGAAAATACTTGGTATATCGGGAAGTCCCAGGCCAGAATCACGTTCGGGTTCTATTAAGGTTGTACAGAGAATTCTGGAAAATACAGGATTTGAGTATGAACTTATTTCACTACAGGGAAAAACCATAGGTGGCTGCACTGGATGTATGGCATGTGCTGATGACAACATATGCAAATTGAATGATGACATGAAAAGCATGCGCGATAAAATTGTTGAAGCAGATGCTTATGTTCTGAGTGGTGTAAACTATTTCAACACACTGAATGCAGTGATGCATTCTTTCCTTGAAAGATGGTATCAGTTCAGGCACCGTGAATCTGATATTCTCTGGGGAAAACTTGCAGTTACTGTAAGTCTTGGGGGTGCAAACCCTTCGCCACCTTCCGATAGGTTAAATGCATTCTGTTTGTATAATGCAATTAAAGTTATAGATAATGTTCAGGGAATAGGTGCTTTTGGTTGTTGTTATTGTGGATATGGTGAAGAATGCAAGGTAGGCGGACACTATCTCGTGAATGGACCTGATTGTCCGATCAATGAGGATACGATCCCTGATGTTACAAAGGATGAAAAAGTGATGGTCGCAGCCGAGCAGGCGGGTAAAAAGCTTGGTGACCAATTACGTTCTGATGATTACAGCCGTGAGAAAACAACACAGGAAATGATGGAAATTCTGCAAGCTCATTTCGAGGCTTAATGATTTTCAATCTTTCTGGAATATTGTATCTGGCATCAGCTCTTCATAACTGATGCTATTTTTTAGAGCAGATGTTCATTTAGCTGATGCTATAAAGGCATCTATTTTTGGGATCACTTCTAGTTAGATCATTCTAATTATCCTGTATCCTGATTCCCGCAGTCAACACTAATTCTTCCACAAATACTATAATCAATGAATTTTATTTTTAACTAGGAGCATTCAATATAATGAATGATACATGGAAAGAACAAGTAAAAAATCAAATAGATACACTTGATAAGCTCGAAGAAATAATTAATTTAACAGAATCAGAAAGACAAGCTATAAAAAAGCTTGATACTCAATGGGGTACTACACCCTATTTTGCTTCTCTCATGGATAAGGATGATCCGGAATGCCCTATCAGAAGGCAGGTTATTCCTTCACTTGAAGAAGAACATAATAAATATGGGATGAAGGACTACCTTCTCTGGAAAGAGAATAGAGAAACTGATGAGGTCCGTCCTGATAGTATAGCAAGACAATACAAGGACAGGGTTGCATTTACTGTTTTTAAGAAGTGTGGCATCTACTGCAGACACTGTTTTAGAAAAGAACTTGTTGTTGATGGTGATCTGGATCTGGATTTCGATGTTGATGAAGGTATCGAATGGATCCGTGAACACCCGGAAGTTCGTGATGTGCTGGTAACCGGAGGCGATCCACTATTACTTCCTGATGATCAGATCGAATATCTTATTAACAGTCTTCGTTCCATCCCTCATGTACAAATGATCCGCATAGGTTCACGTTTACCTATTGTTTTACCCCACAGGATCACCGATAATCTGAAGCGGATACTCGGGGGCTATCATGATGTACCTATATGGCTTAACACTCAATGCAATCATCCTAAAGAGATCACCGAAAGAACCAAGCGTGCGGTCTACGATCTAGTATCCTGCGGTGTGAATGTGGGTAACCAGGCTGTTCTCTTAAAAGGTATCAATGATGATGTACAGACCATGCGTGAACTACATCAGAACTTGTTAAGTGCGAGGATCAAGCCATACTATATATTTTATTGTGAGCCTGCACCTGGTATCGACCATTTCCGAACTCCTGTTGAAAAAGGAGCAGAGCTGATACGAGATGGACTCAGGGGCCACACAACAGGTCTGGCACAACCAATGTATGTAATAGCAACAAATGTTGGAAAAATTCCTCTGATGCCGGACTATTATATGATGGATAAAGATGAGGAGAAATACATTCTAAGAAATCACCTTGGTGAATTCACAGAAATCCCGAATATTCCTGAATAGTAATCAGGATCTTCTTTTTTCTTTTTTCTTTTTTCTCAAATCAAAAAGAAGTAAACAATTGCTTCTATTTGTTAACAAATTTGTCTTAGCTACAATTCCATTTTATTTTTCTTATTCCTCCCTACACAATTTAAATATCACATCAAACCAATCTTTCTTAGATGAGTTCCATAATTGACAGGATAGTTCCAAAGCAGCGCAAGATGTCAACAAAGGTGGGTGGCTTGCTTATAATCGTGGGAGAGACCATGTTCCTTTTTTCTCTGCTGAATTTCCTGATGATAACAAGGTTGCAGTACTACAGTTCAGGGGATAGTTTCATGAGAACGCTCTTTCCACATTACCTCTTCTTCCTTGCAGCATTGTTCATTGCGGCTTTTTTAGGCATGTGGCTGACCTATGTCTATGTATTCCCGAGCAAGCAGCGCTTTGCACAGGAGCAGGCAATAAAGGACCACCGCAGCCCCATGTACAACACTCTTCTTGAAATGAAGGATGAGCTCAATGTAATGAGAGCAAGTATTGAAGACCTTTCATCAAAAGTGGATTCAATGGAAGAAAAAGAACAACCCTGATCCTGTAATGTTACCATGAGCATTGAAATTGACCCGATAATTGACGAGCCTGGAATCATTGTGAAAAGTGAGACCAAGTCACTGGTACTTGCAGATATTCATCTGGGTATTGAATGGGACCTTTACCGCAGTGGCATCACAATTCCAAGCCGCATGGAACATATTCTTAAGCGTATCAGGGGATATATCCATGAGCATTCTCCTGACAGGATAATACTGCTCGGTGATGTGAAACATAACGTTCCCCAGATATCATGGCAGGAAAGAGATGAAATTCCCTACTTCCTTGGCTCACTTGCAGAACATGCCCATGTGGATATCTTTCCCGGCAACCACGATGGTGGTATAGAGTATCTGCTTCCCGAAGCTGGGGATGTAACAGTGCATCCGGTGCGTGGTGCTATCATCGAGGACGTTGCCTATCTGCATGGACACACATGGCCTGATCCAAAATTGCTTTCTGCCAATTTCATAATAACTGCACACAATCATCCAACTATCCGCTTCACAGATTCTCTTGGCTATGCCATGGTGGAACATAGTTGGATACGTACAAGACTTAACATCGATATATTCCAGAAGCATTTCAGCAGCCTTGAACTCAATAAAGAAAGCAAGAACTGGAACAACCCTGAACTGATAATAGTCCCCTCCTTCAATGAATTATGTGGTGGTGTGGCATTTAACGAATCATTACATGACGACCTTTTGGGTCCCATGTTCTCCTCAGGCGGCGTGGACATAGATAAAGCAGAGGTGTATCTTCTCGATGGTACACAACTTGGAGTGTTGAAGAATATTCGCAAGATGGAAGACAGCAGGACACGCCCCAAGAGGGACAAGAAGAATGGTGTGAGAAACAAGCATGGCAAGGGAGTGAAAAAATGAGTTTTGGAAATATATTCGATTCATTCAATCCTGAAATACAGAAAGCCCTTGAAAAACAGGGTTTTACCGCTCCCACAGAGCCACAGGATAAGGTCTTTCCTTATATATTGAGCAAGAGGCATACTTTTCTAATAGCTCCCACAGGCTCGGGAAAGACCGAATCTGCTGTCCTGCCAATATTCAACAGTATTCTTGCAAAGACCAAAGAGCAGCGTCTTGGTATTTCCGCTCTATACATCACTCCCCTGCGGGCACTGAATCGTGATATGCTGCTACGTATCCAGTGGTGGGGTAAGGAATTGGGTATCGATGTACAGGTACGTCATGGAGATACCACTCCATACCAACGGCAAAAACAATCGAAGAATCCACCCGATTTCCTGATCACAACCCCTGAAACCCTTCAGGCAATGTTCACTGGTTCGAGATTGCGCCAGAACCTCAGCTACGTGAGCCACGTTGTTGTGGATGAGATCCATGAGATGTCATCATCCAAAAGAGGTACTCAGCTTGCAGTGGGTCTTGAGAGGCTCGTGGAACTTTCCGGGGAGTTCCAGAGGATAGGACTTTCAGCAACAGTGGGCAATCCCGAAGAAGTGGCAAAATTTCTGGCAGGCGCTGAAAGAGAAGTTTCTGTTATCTCCGTATCCCTCTTAAAACACCTTGATTTCAATGTCATGGTGCCATCAATTACTGATGAGGATTTTGAGATCGCTAAAAAGGTGGGTTCAGAGGTGGATTTCGCCTCCCACTTGCGCTCAATTCGGGATATTGTCAATGAGAATGTATCTACCCTAATATTTGTGAATACTCGTCAAAGTGCTGAAGCTCTTGCATCAGGATTCAAGATACTGGAAGAATCAATTGGTGTGCACCACGGTTCGCTTTCGGTAGATTCACGTATCGAAGCCGAGGAATCATTCAAAAACGGAGATATCATGGGTTTGATATGCACATCTTCCATGGAACTTGGAATTGATATCGGTAATGTGGACCATGTGGTACAATATGGTTCCCCGCGCCAGGTTTCAAGGCTATTGCAAAGAGTTGGGCGTGCAGGTCACAGGATACACGAAGTATCCAGAGGCACTGTTCTGGCAATTGGGCCTGATGATATTGCGGAGGCAATGGCCATTTGTAAACTGGCACTTGATGGTAAGGTGGAGTCCATAACTCCTCACATGAATTCACTTGATGTTGTGGCAAATCAGATATCAGGTATAGTGCTTGACTTCGGTGATGTGGAAATTGAAAAGGTATATAGAATTTTAAAACGGACATATCCATTCAAGGATCTCCGGCTTGAAACACTGAAAAAGGTTGTCGAGCAGGTAACTGATTATCGTATGGTCTGGCGTGAAGAAGGTTCCAATTCTATCAGTCGAAGAAGGAAGAGCTGGCAGTATTATTATGAGAATCTCTCCATGATCCCCGATGAGAGAAAATATGAGATATTCGATATTGTCACAGGTAGAACAGTGGGTGTTCTTGACGAGGCTTTTGTGATAAACTTCGCAACTCCTGGTGCTGTGTTCATAACCAAGGGTAACATGTGGCGGGTAATTGAGATGGTCAGCGACCGTGATCGGATAAAAGTTGAGCCTGTACGTGGTATGGGCGAGATTCCAAGCTGGGTGGGCGAGGAGATTCCTGTTCCCTACGAAGTTGCGCAGGAAGTCGGCTTAATGCGCAGGGAAATTGCAAGCCGGATACTTGAGGGAATGGACGATGAAAGTCTTATTGAGGTGATTATGTCCATTTATCCAGTGGATCTCAACGGTGCTGCGGAGTTTCTGGCTCTTATGCAGGAGCAGGTCTCAGGTTCTTTTCCGGTGCCGGATGAACACTTGCTTGTAATTGAAAATGATGATGAGGCAGTTCTTATCAATGCGTGTTTTGGGCATAATTGTAATGAAACTCTTGGAAAGGTACTGACATCCCTGCTTGCAGCAAGATATGGCAGCAGTGTTTCGCAGGAGGTCGACCCATACAGGATACGAATGCAGCTTCCACGCCGGATAAAAGCTCCTGAAATACAGCGGCTTATCAATGATATTCAGCCGGAACATATCGAGCCTATCATAGAGATGACTCTCAAGAATACATCTCTGATGAAGTGGAAAATGGTGCATGTGGCTCGTAAATTCGGTGCTCTTAGGAAGAATCTCGATTATGATCGCATAAGCATGAAAAAGCTGCTTGAGATATACAAGGATACTGCCATGTATGATGAAGTGATTCGTGAGATATTCCATAACATGCTGGATGTTACAAGGGCAAAGGATGTGCTGGAAAGGCTGGCATCAGGTGAGATCCAATTGATGATAAGTCCATCAACTCCCATTGGCAGAGCAGGATTTTCCATGAAGCGAGATCTTGTGGCACCTGAAAAAGCAGACCGCTCCATTGTTATGGCACTAAAAGAGCGCATCATGAATGACAAGGTGATACTTTTCTGTCTTCATTGTAAGAAATGGACTTCGCGGAGACTGGTCAAGAATGTCCCGGATGAAATTATATGTCCGGTCTGCGAGTCTAAAATGATAGCATCTTTAAAACCATGGGAAGAGGAAGAGATCAAGCTTGTTAAAAAGCAGGACAAAGTAACTTCCCCTGAAGATATAAAACGTATCAGAAGGGTCTACAGGAACGCGAATATTGTCATGACCCATGGTAAAAAAGCAAGTATTGCCCTTGCAAGCAGGGGTATAGGTCCTGAAATGGCAACGCGTGTCATACAAAAGATGAGGCACGATGAGGAAGCTTTTTACAGGGATATCCTGATAGCTGAAAGGAATTATGCAAAGAATAAACGGTTCTGGAGTTAATTAAAGCCAATTTCGAACTATTTAATTCGAACCAAGTTTATTGCAAACCCTTTGTCCTTTTTCCGTTAGACTATATGTCTTGCCAACCGAAATATCATTTCTCTTGTGGCAGGAAGATGATGATGAGCAATTATGGCATGCTGAAGCTTCGACATTGTCATCACATTGCATCTCAAGATAACCCATATGAACCATATTATCGACTAATTCTTTAAGGCGATCAGTATCAATTCCAAGTTTATCTGCAGTATCCGTAAGGGTAAGATTCTCAATATAGAGATATTTCAGAATGTCTTTTATCATGGGCGTATCCTCCTGTCCTATTCATTTTTCACATCGAACTGTTTTTTCCATTTGGCATAGGCAATAAGTGAGACAAATCCGAGGTATATTTCAGGTCTAAGGTCATCAAGTGGTGTCCATCCTATGAAATCTTCGTTCTTCAACAGGTATGCTTCAAGTATGTTGCCTGTTGTAACAAGCAGGTATATTCCTGCAAATATCATGGCAAGCAGTGTACCTACATAGACATATGCGATACCTTCTTCAATTCCCTGACACAGCTCCATGAATCCGTAAATGAATACTGTTCCCAGCAAGATGAGTATGAGTCCGCTCAGTATGTCGTGAGGAATGTAGAGTGCTTCTGTAATAATGTGTGGCAATCCGCTTGTGATGGGTTTGCCTGAAAGTATCCTGATAATTCCAGTGCTGGATTGTATGGTTCCTGCAATGATGTAACTACATCCCAGTAAGAATGCAAGAAGCATTTTGCTATGCGCCTTCATTTTCATATTTTCACCTTTAGTAACCAAGGAGCTTCCCTCCCTGATACACTACAAAGGCCATGATCCATGCAACCGCAACTCCATATAGAATTGCAAATATTGTCCACTTCCATGATCCTGTCTCTTTTTTGATCACACTCATGGCAGCAACACATGGCATGTATAGAAGACTGAATACCATAAGGCTCATTGAGTTAAGCGGAGTGATCCCCGGGTCTGCTAGCAGACTTTGTGACAGTGCTTCCTGATTGTCTCCGACACCAAAGAGTACGCCGATAGATCCTACAACAATTTCCTTTGCCACAAATCCAAAGACCAGAGCTACTGATATTCTCCAGTCAAATCCAAGGGGGCGCAGGAATGGCTCGAACAAGTGTCCTATTATTCCCACATAGCTTGATTCACTTCCATATTCAACTCCCCATGGGAATGATGCCAGTATCCAGATAATTGTGACTCCTAGAAGTATGATAGTTCCTGCCTTCTTGATGTACATCGCACCGTTATCCCACATGTGAATTAGGGCGGATTTCAGTTTTGGGACGCGATAAGGCGGTAGCTCCATTATAAATGGTGCAGGTTTTCCCTTAATGACTGTCAATCTGAAAAGCTTTGCAGATGCTACTGCCACCAGAATGCCAAGTACGTACATTGCAAATATGACAGTTCCCGCCTGTCTCCCGAAGAATGTTCCTGCAAAAAGTATGTAGATAGGTAGTCTGGCTCCACAGGATACGAAAGGTACTACAAGTATTGTGATGAGCCTGTCCCTGTCATCCTCAATGCTTCTTGCTGCCATAATTGCCGGAACATTGCATCCAAATCCCATTAGCATGGGAATAAATGATTTTCCATGCATTCCGATCTTGTACATCAAACGATCCATGATAAATGCCGCTCTTGCAAGATATCCGCTGCCTTCAAGTAGGGATAGCAGGAAGAACAATATGAATATGTTCGGGACGAATATCAGTACTGAACCTACTCCGGCAATGATCCCATCCCCCACTAGTGATGCCAGCCATGCAGGCTGGAGATTGGTTGAGACCATGCCTGCAAGCCATGTAAAGGCGATCTCTATCATATCCATGAACGGCGTTGCAAATGCAAAGGTAAGCTCGAAAGCTCCCCACATAAGTGACAGGAATATTGGAATTCCAAGATACTTGTTAGTAAGTACCCTGTCTATCATGTCAGATTTAGTAAGCACCTGATTGGCACGGGTGCATATCTGCGGGAATATTATATTGATGGTGGAATAGCGTTTATCAGCAATATCGGCTTCATATTCTTCTTGGTCTATGGAATCCAGAACATCATTTATTTTGCTGGCCACAGAACTTTTGTTAACTTTGTCCTTGATGTTCTCGTCACCTTCAAGAAGGCGAATACTCATCCATCGAAGAGGATACTTTTCAGTAATTTCCGTGTCATTTGCGAGGATCTTTTCTATCTCAAAGATTTTTTCCTCTATTTCATCCCCGTAGCCGATCTCGTGTCCATGATGCTGATCGTTGTTTCTTTCTTCAATGACTTTGTCCAGCAGATGGTTGATGCCTTTTTCCTGACTTGCCACTGTTTTGACAATAGGTGTAGCAAGCATTTCTTCCATCTTATTGAGATATATCTTGTCTCCACGCTCGGTAGCTAGGTCGCACATGTTCAGAGCTAGGATTATCTTTGTTTCCAGCTCCATGAGTTGGGTTGTAAGGTAAAGGTTCCTTTCGAGATTTGATGCATCGACTATCTGGATGACCATGTCTGGTTTTTCTTCAATAATGAAATTTCTGGAAACTATCTCATCCATAGAATAAGCTGTAAGGCTGTATGTTCCGGGCAGGTCGACTATTTCTATATCATAACCTTTGTATTTTGTAAATCCACTCTTTTTCTCAACTGTAACACCAGGCCAGTTTCCCACATGCTGTTTGGATCCGGTTATGGCGTTGAACAAAGTTGTTTTTCCTACATTGGGATTACCTGCAAGAGCGACCTTTATCTTATTATTGTCTTCCAGCATTTTCGTTCCTTATATAATATTGGTATATTGATGATATAGGCACTATAATTTCGTTTTTCATATGGTGAAGTAGCTATTCGAGAACTTGAACAAATATGTCTCTAGCTTCCATTTTTCGGATGGATAGATTGTATCCTTTTATCTTGAATTCAAGTGGGTCACCAAGTGGTGCTCTTCTTATAAGCTGGATCTCGGACCCTGCTACTATTCCCATATCAAACAATTTTCTCCTTATGGAAGAACCCTTGACCCGAACTTTCAGGATCTTTGCTTTATCTCCAGGTTTAAGAGTGTCAAGTGTGGTTTCGTTTGTTGAGAGCAATTTATTCCCTATCCTAGTATTTAAAATTTTAATGTGTTATGCTTTTATGAAAATATCTTATCAATTCTTCATTTTTCCATGCACGGGACAATTATCATATTCCAGGGGTTTGCAATCGATGTATTCTCCAGTTTCATAATAATGTCTAAAGTGATCCAACCAGTGGGGCCATTCATCTTTCATATTAATGAACTCTACAAATTTGGTCAGTGTATCAAAAGTTTCAGGAGCAAGTACATGTTCGATCTTGCAAGCATCCTGATCGGAGGTCTCTTCATCGATTCCAAGTATCAAAAGGAAATCCCTGATTATAGAATGCTTCTCTAGTGTACATTTTGCTATTTTTTCCCCTTCTTCTGTAAGTGTAACTCCACCATATTTCTCGTAATTGATATATCCCATCTTTGTAAGCTTCTTGAACATTCCTGTGACACTAGGTGAACTAAGCTCCAGTTCCTTTGACACATCTTTTACTTGAGCGTATCCTTTTCTTTCAATTGTTTTTTCAATTGCCTTGAGATAATCTTCAGTTCTTTCAGTTTTCATATGGAATTACCTTTTTCTTCTACATATTCCGGGTAAATTAATATTAAATCATAGGCATACCTATTTTATAAAGGTAGTGTTAAATCAAAATAGTAAAAGAAGTAATAAAAAATGATAAATAACTAATGACACTGTTCTAGCTCTTCTTTTCTGCAAAATAATCTGCAATTCTGTCCATGCCCTCTTTAATATTTTCCAGACTATTGGCATAGGAAAAACGCAAATGGCCTTCTGCACCTTTTCCAAAATCTATTCCTGGAGTGACTGCAACACCAATATCATCCAGTATTCTTCTACTTAGTTCCAGGGAATCTTCTCCAAATTTTCTGGCATCAGCAAGAATATAGTAAGCACCCTTTGGCTCACACTTAACCTCAAAGCCAATATCTCTGATGCGTTCCAGAAGATATAGTCTCCTCTTGTCATAGATTTTTACCATTTCCTTCACATGCTCCTGGGGACCTGTGAGGGCTGCAATGCCAGCTTTCTGGACAAAGCTATTAGTGGATATAAAGAAATTTTGCTGCATTTTCTGCAATGTTCTCATGTGTTTTACAGGAGCCACGAGATAACCCAATCTCCATCCTGTCATTGCATAGAGTTTCGAGAATCCATTAAGTACAAAGGCATTTTCAGTGAATTCCAATATAGTATGGTCTTCATCTTCGTAGACAAGTCCCTGATATATCTCATCAGAGATTATTGGTACAGCACCTGCGCTTTTTACAAGTTCTTTCATCTCATGTACAGGGATTATCTGTCCTGTGGGATTGGATGGTGAATTAATAAGAATTGCTTTTGTTTTCTCGTTGATTTTTGAACTGACAGCTTCAGCTTTCATTACAAATCCATTATCTTTATTTGTATAGACAAAATCAGGATCTCCACCAACTGCTCTGATAAAATTTGGATAGCATGCATAATGAGGATTAGACATGATGACCTGGTCGCCCTGATCAAGAAGTGCCATGCATACAAGAAGCATCGCCGGGCTTGTACCGGATGTAATAATTATTTGTTCCGGGCTAACATCTACATTGAACTTCTGTTTGTAATTATTAGCAATGGCATCCCTAAGCTCAGGTAATCCAAGGCTGTGGGTATATTTTGTTTCCCCGGCACACATGGCTGCATTTGCAGTTTCGCATATATGTGATGCAGTTGGAAAATCAGGTTCACCTATTTCAAGATGAATTATACTTCGTCCTTCTCTTTCAAGTTCATGTGCTCTTTCAAGTACTTCCATTACATAGAATGCTGGAATATTCGTGATTCTTCCGGATAGTTCGCTACTCATTGCAATAACCTGTTGTATGTTAAACAGGATAGGTCATAGATATAAAATGTTTTTCTTTCGTTTTCTGTGAAAATGCGCTACAAACGGATATACTGATGAATAAGTGAAATAATAAACAGAACGTGAGAAATAAAAAATAAATAAAAAAAGAAGTGAGGTTGGCCATAAAAGGCCAAAGTAGAAATGCAGTATCTATTTCCTTTCTTTTGCATATGCTACAAGCGCTTCCTTGATTCCCCACTTGAATGCTACAACCACTGCTATTCCCCATGCTATTGGTCCTATCAGGACGTAGAATATACTTGTATCGATGAGCATTGCATCGAGTGCAAGAAGTATCACGACCAGTGCAAGGAAGCCTCTTAGTGCAGGCAGCCAGATATTTGAACCTTCTACATTCTTCATCATGTTTCCTATGTACTCTGCGAAGAAGTCAATTGCAAGCAATCCTATCAGCAGTATCAACAGACCTGCAAAGAGGTTTGGCAAGTAATCAAGTATGGATTGTATCACTCCTGCAATAAGATCGAGTTGAAGTATATTAAGTGCAGCCATTATGAATATCAAATATCCAAATAATTTGACTATCCCTGAAATGACTCCTGATATATGAAGTCCACTTGCACTCATGGTCTTTCCCATGGATGTGTTCTCTACCTTCTCATCAAGACCGGTTGCTACGAGTACATTTTTGATGAGTTCAGTAATGAAATCAACCACTAGCAATCCTATTAACAGCACAACAAGGGCTGAAAGGATCAGTGGGATGTACAGAATGATCTGGGTTATAAAATCCGCAACGATCTGTATTTTCAGCAGGTCGATAATAATTACTGCAAATATGATATAAATGAACCATTTGATAATTGCTTCAAATACTCCTACGGTCGTTACTCCTGTTCTTTCTATCATTCCACCTATGGATGTCTTGTCTATCAGTTCATCAAGACCTATTTTATCAAGGATCTTTGCCCCTATCTTTCCAAGAGCTTTTCCTGCTATCAACCCTACGATAAGCAATATTATTACTGCTACCAGAGTTGGAAGAAAAGCTATCATTTGATCTAACATTGTATATAAGCTATCAAATATTGGTGATGTCGCCATATATAATTCCCCCTATTTAGTGAATGAAAAATTAAGACCCCGCTTGTCGGGCGAAACTGCACTCCCAATTTCAATATAAATTTTGATTATGTTCTTATTTAAGGCAAACAGAATGATAGTTTAGAACAGAAGTTTCTTAGGAGACATCAGTATTTTCTCGCACTTTCCCTTGATAAATTTCAAGGGGAGGAGTAAAATAGTTATGGACATGATTAATGTTTATATGGAAAAAAGTGACCTGATGTTTTTCAGGAAATGGTTCAGAGAATACGTCAGGAAATATTATTCAGATGATGCTTTTGTCATGCAGAATATAAGGCTGAAAGAGGAGCATAGCTGGAGAGTATGTTCAAATTCTATTCAGATAGCAAGATCTGAATCTTTATCTCTTAATGACTGTTATCTTGCAGAGACTATAGCTATTTTTCACGATATAGGAAGGTTTGAACAGTTCAGTAAATATGTGACTTTCAAGGATTCTGAATCAGAGGATCATGCCTCTCTTAGTGTCAAGATACTAAAGACAGAAGATGTGCTTTCCTGTTTAGATTCTATTGAGCAGGACATTATATTATTTGCAGTGGGCAATCATAACAAATACAAAATTTCAGATACTGACCACGAGAGCTGTATTTTGCATTCAATTATCATAAGAGATGCAGACAAACTGGATATTTTCAAGGTCTTACTGGATGAATTTGTGCTTAGGGAATCAGATCCTAATCCTGCTCTGTATATGGGTTATCCTGATACTCCGGGATATTCACACTCAATAATTGAGGATATTTTCAACAATAAGCTTTCAAGTATAGATAATGTGAAGAACCAGAATGATCTAAATCTTATTCGTCTTACATGGCTGTATGATCTAAATTTTAGTGAATCTTTTCACCTGTTTAAAAAAAGGAATTATATTAGAAAGATCATGACAACTCTTCCTTCAAATTCCGAGATGGACTTGCTTCAAAGTTACATTGAGAAATATCTTGATTCCAGGCTTGCTTGAATATGTCTTTATTATTTTTGTTTTGAGCAAAAATGTAGGGACTTATATAGATTGTTTACCTCATTTCAATTATGAACAAGGATAATTTTGAACTGTTAAGAAATAAAACAGAGGATTTCCGGTATTTGCCAATATTAAAAGAGTACTATCTTGTACTGGGTGGCGGAAACATAGGGCATGACTTTGTTGAATACGCAAAAAAGCATAATTATCCATTTGTTCTTGTACTTGATATGGATGAAAATGCGCCTGCATCAAGGGATTCTATTGTTATAGATAGGATAGGCCTTTTTGCCATTCTCCAAAACTTAAAGCAGCTCGGCCATGATGCACATTCAGCATCTGGAGTGACCAGGAATGTAACTTCGCCAGAAGGCATATATTTTCACTGCATGGATGTGAGGGACATATATTTGATATTAAATTACGGGGTTCCTGAATACCTGATACCAGCTATTCCTTCTCATGCTCTTGTAAATATGGTGGTGGATTTTCTAAAATATGACAATGGATATAAATTAGTTGACGTTTTGGAGATTGATGACGATGACCGGGAAAAGTTGGTATTTTTTGAGGATATCAAGTCACATTTTCCAGAAGAAATTATAGCTTTTTGCTCCCATAAACACGGTGTTATTTTTCTCTCTTACGCGAAAAAAGGTGAGATATGCCCGCTTGAATGCGAGGGATTATCTGATCATTGCTATACTTTTGACAGGGAAAAACCGGAAACTATTACCGCATATTCTCGCAAACTTTCTTCTGAATACGTGGGTTGGGTGTTTGAGAGTTGGCAGGTGAAACCAGGAATAGGTGGTATATACGGTACCGATTTTAAGAGTCATTTAATTGATATAATGGCCTATGTTAGAAAAATGAGTCTTGATGAAAAAGCTTCTTCTAATGGAGTATTTTTTATTGTAACAAGCTGCAACTGTCATGGGATCTTAAATTTACTCTATTCAATGTGATTCATCAAAAAAGATAAATGAAGAGTTGGCCGGATTGTAAGTAAGCTGATTTAGCTTGGTGGTATTATGTGGACCCGGCCCGTATGAAAACAGTCAGCTTGATTATTATATAAGGGTGTCGATTTATTTGTATAATAGGTGAGCGAATTATCTACACAAAGATGTGTGCATTTTATGTGTACTATATCACATAACAAGATCAATTCTATCTACACACATTAATGTTGGTTTATATATCGTGTTATTGATTTACACTTTTAAACTTTGACAATTCCGGAGGTCAAAACGATGGCTCCCATTAAAAGCATATATAGTACTATAAACATCATCATTTTTGCTGTATTTGATATTCCATGATCGTCCATTTCCATAATTTGGGAATTGGTATTAATACATAAATATTTTATTTTATACAAACAAATAATAATATCATTAATATATGTAGCTATTATTTTATATTTTATCATTAATTCCTTCAATAAGAGAATTCATGGACTCAATACAATTTTTGTAATTTCTGCTCTCTTAGTTAATCTGAGTGATTCAAGTGGGGGTGAAAGTGATAATATTCCAAAAAAATATTTTTTGTTCTTGGCTATAAAAAAACCAGGTTGATTATGCAGCCATTACCAAGCAACTAAATGATACTGGTATGCAACAGCCAGAACAGTATCATGCGTGGTTTTGTTCATTACAGTTAAAAACACTATTTTTGTATTCTAACAAGTATGATGAATTTAACAAGGGCATGAATTAACGGAATCAGAAGAGTAACTTTGATTGAAGGTAATAGGGGTTTTTACCCCCGTGATATCAAGCCCCTGGAGAGATTCGAACCCTCGGCCTGCTGATTACGAATCAGCCGCTATACCGCTAAGCCACAGAGGCGTATGTATTAGAACCTAATAGCAGATTTTATGATTTAACCATTTCGCTGCAATGCAGCTTAAAGTATCTTTACTTCTATGCAGACGTTGTATTGATGTGGTGCGTAGGACCTGACTGTCTGTTCATTTAGAACTTCTATATTTCTACCTGCTTTTTCTGCTGCGACTCTGATAAGCTCGGTGGAGCTTTCGAAGAGGTCGTCTTCATGTGTCATGTCATAATAGTGAATAATAGCATTGGGTTCACAGAGTTTGATAGCTGCATCAAGGAAGTAGTGTGCGTTGTGCGGAAGGTTCATTATCACATGGTTTGCCATGGTTGCATACTTTTCAGCTTCAACGTTTGCATCTCCTTCTATGGCTGTGATATTCTCCACGGAGTTTAGTTCTATATTCTTGCGTAGCAACTCAACAGCGTGGGGGTTCTTGTCTATGGCGATTACCTGTTTGACGGAACTGTTCTTTGCAATGGGAATACTGTATGGGCCAACACCTGCAAACATATCAACTACAATTTCACCATCTTTGATCTGCTCCATAATGCGTACTCGCTCGGTTGCCAGACGTGGGGTGAAATATGCTTTTTCAAGATCAACTTGATATCTGCATCCGTATTCTTTGTGGATGGTCCATGTCCTGTCCTCTCCTGCAACAGTTCTAAAGCGTCTTGTACGAAATTCTCCCTCAACGGGACTAAGAGCTACAAGCACAGTCTTAACATTAGATTTGACCTGCATTATGGCATCTGCTACCTTCTCTGGTTCAGGTACATCGGATTCCATGAGTGCTATATCTCCGATTATCTCAAAATGAGGTACGTTTTCCAGTAGCTCTTCAAGCTTTGGTTTGCCGGCATGTTCTTCAAAATCCGATTCAAGGATCTCAATACTTTCAGAACCTTCAGCTTCATTTAGTAACTTGACTTCGTTCTCATCCGGAACTCTGCTCAATGGAAGGTAGAGATATTTCGGGTCGGAGTTTATTCTTGCTGAATTATCCAGTAATTTAAACTCTATCAATAGCCTTCTTACTGGCTCACCTTTCTTTTTAGCCACTTTGATGCAATCTTTCTTCATGTTTTATGTTCCCAGTACAAACCATGATCCAAAAAGGACCAGAAATAATCCACAAGACAGCAGCACCCTTTCATAAATTATTGGGGACATGAGTTTCTTTCCCTTACTGAACGATGTGGAAACAACTGTGAAATATCCAAGGTCTGCAAGCCAGTGTCCTGCCATAAACATCACTGCTGCAATTATACCTATCTCAAGTCCCTGAAGTATAAGGGCACTTCCAGCAGCCAACCACCATAACCAGAAATATGGGTTTGATGCCGATGTCACTATTCCTGCAATAACAGGTCTTGAGGTAGCTTTGTCATGTTCATGCATTGAGTTTGCAGCATCTTTTGCATTCTTCATTGTAAGAATGCCAAATACAACGAGTGTAAATCCTCCAAGTATGGATATTGCCATGACAGTGCTGTCACTCACTGCTGTTATGCCGTAGATTATCAGTACACATACCAGAAATTCAATAATTGCATGTCCGATGAATATCTCCGGTCCAGCTCTCCATCCTTTTTTCAGGGAAGTATCTATTGTCACAAAAAGCATTGGTCCGGGGACAAGTGCTCCTGTCATTCCAATAGCAAATCCTATTGCAAGCATCTCCACTAATTCTAACATAGTATACACTGCTAAATCAGGTTAAATGTTAAAAAGGATTGGGATGACTCATCATTTCTATTTCTGGTTCATATCCTAGTGTTTGTTCTTGTGATATTACAATTTCTAAGTCTATAAGGGCATCACCAGTCCGTATCTCATCCAGTACACATACAAGCCATATTTACTGTCTGTCGTAAACATTTCTATTCATAGGCATATTCTACGCTTATAATCACCTTTCCAACTTGCAAATCAAATTAATTTTATTTATTTAGCATTCGTGTTATTTGAGAGTATGGCCAACATACAACATTAAACTTTTTTTTAAATTCACAACACTCTCTCATTCAGTAAAACCACTAACGGCCAACTCTTTTTTATTTTTCGTTATCGGGCGATGCTTCTAAGCACTTTTTCATATTATAATGTGAAACAAATAGTATTTTAGTTTCTTATGCTCTTATGTACTTCAAAATTTCATATATTATCGTCTATAAAATTTTAGTATTGTTAAAATTTATTTAAAGTATCGGTGAAAATTGGTGAATGTAATGAGGTCTTACAAGGAAATAGCAGGTTTAATTGTTATCTCACTGTTAGTTATTAGTGCACTATTTACTGGAATGGTGAGTGCTACAACTGCTGAAGATACACAAACTAAAGAAAGTGGGCAACTTGAAAATAATTATTATTTTGGACTATACCCTCATGACCAGCATTTGATTGAAAGATATGGTAGTCTTCCATCACTTGAAACAGAAGGACAGAAGGAAAACTGGACTACAAATCTTGAGGAATTAAGCGATACAATAAAAGACGACTTCGCTGCTAAATACTTGTATCCATACGGTGATGTAGTCACCTGTGGCAGCAATTCTGATGGCTATTTTGTAATACTGTTGCTGAACAAAACCATCGATAAACAACAGATGGATGAAATATATTCTTTCATGAATGATGCTGCCAGCAACCAGAATATTCAGAACTTGCCTGTAGAATTTGGGTATGGTGATTATGGGGGTAAAATAATGGGAAATACATTCTATTTGGCAGAGCCTGAATTACAAGCTACGTCAGATTATCTTAAAAGTGGGAAGGATATCACAGTAAGAAAAGGTGTGCCTGCACTTGCTGTCTATGGGGAAGCACCTAAATGGAACAATATGAAGGAATTTGATGAATGGTGGTCAACGTTAGTTGCCATTAAAGATAATAGCACTGAACAGATTATTCAGTTAGGAGAAATGAATGACTATGCTATAGTCTCTCATGGAATAAGGTCAAATGGAAAGTTTATTGTTCGCATTCACAAAGATTTACCTCTTGAAGAAAAGATGAGATTGGTAAATGAAACCTATCAGATAATAGATGAAGAAGCAAGGAAAATTAATGTGGTAAATGTTCCTGTTGTTTTTGAGAAAAGTGAGTATGAACAATTAGCAGAAGAGGTCGTTGAGGAAGAAATTGTTGTTGAAAATGAAAACGCAAATCAGGCATCTAACACTATACCTAGCTTTTCAGCATTGACACTAATGGGTGTCGTTTCATTGCTATTGTTATCCAAGAAATATTTGTAAAAATTAATAGGGATAACATCCTTATTTTTTGAAATAACTCATTTAAATGCCTGTTCCCAAAAAACCTAGAAATATACGTTGAGAATTCGCAATCATACCCTTGATTAGAATCAACAGTGTCTCGGAATGTGATTTCGATATCATTTTTCATGTAGTCACCTAGTTTTTATTTAAAATTTTGAGTTTTGAAAATCATGCAGGGATAAATTTTCCTATTTGACAATTTCCGTTCGAGAAAGTCTGCCTTGAAGTATACAATTCCTTCAATCAAATTTTGTTCTGTCTTCGGGTCAAATTGCCGTACAGCTAGAGACTTTTGTAAAATTTTAGAACTATCTGGTTTTCTGACGTTGCTAATTATCATGACTGGTTTTCTTGGCACAATGTTGTATGAAATCCCTTCAAATATTCCCTGAAATTTGTCATCCTGAATTACAGAATTAATGCTACATTTTAAATGACAAAATCGTCCACTATTTTGCGTATTATAACATGCTGTACACTTGATAATATCTTCTTTTTCCATAATGAATGGAATATTTGAAAGTTTCATGTGTGCTGTTGATTCATCACTCAGCTGCATTTTGATACTGTGATACCCATGTGACCTGACTGGATTCTGACATTCCATTTTTACACATTTTTTATTTACTTATTTATATAAAATTAGAGTTGGTGTTATATAAATGCTTCGTGCTTTCGTTGGCAGTAGGCATAATTTTATATTTTAGTATATAAATGGTTGCAAATTTTAGTTTATATAAGGAATTGAGTAAACACTATTTTAAAAATGTTTACATGTACTTAAAATCACTTTGAATTATATAAATAAAAAGAAGTGAAAATATGTTCGAAAAAATGCTAAAAACAAAACCCTCGATGAATGAAATGATTTAAAGTAGTCCTGATGACTTTTAATAAATTCATTTGCAGCTTCCTTAAAGCATAAACATACTTCACATGACATATCATCTATTTTCAAATTATTTCTGGCTATAGAGTCTAAAATTGGATTCTCTTCAGGATTATAAAAGTGTAATAATTTCGTTCCAAGACTAAATGCATTCACATGTTTTAATTCACCATTTGCATTTCGAGGATTGCATTTGGAGAATGCAAGTAGTGCCTATTTATAGTCATTAAAATTATTAATTTCATTCAATTACACGATTATTTTTTCTTACCATTTAATTACATCCTCGCTTGGTGTTGATTAGAAAAAACAATTCTCTTTATGGTTGAATTAACAAGAGAGTAACACTCTCTCATATACTTTTGGGGACATCATCTTTTTTCCCCGGCTAAACGATGTTGATACAGCAGTAAAATAGCTCAGGTCCGCTATCCAGTGCCCCACCATGAACAGTGCGGCTGCAAGTATCCCTATCTCAAGACCACGAAGTACAAGTGTGCTGCCAGCAGCAAGCCACCATAGCCAGAAATATAGATTTGTGGCTGATGTGATAATTCCAATTACAAGAGGATTGCCTTTGCTGCTCGTATGCTCTCCAATAGAGTTGGCAGCATCCTTTGATCCTCTTATGGTCATAATTCCGAAAATAACCAGTATCGTTCCTCAGATTATGGAAATTGCAAAAATAGTATTATCGCTTATGTTTCTGATTCCTACTATTATTAGTACGCAGACAACGAATTCAATAATTGCATGTCCGACAAAGATCCTTGGTCCGGATGTCCATTCATTCTTTAAGGATTCATCTATGGTTGCAAATAACATGGGTCCTGGTGCCAATGCGCCTGTCATCCCTATCACAAAACCAATAGTGAGCATTTCCAGTAATTCAAACATAGTTTGCACTGTCTGGTAGTTTGATAATTAAAAAAAATGTATGGTCAAATAACAAATAAAGGGAGAGGCTGTATCTTCCTTTATTGATATTCATAATCTAAAAAAATAAGATCACAGAATGATCTCGATATCGAGTTCTTCTGCAAGCTCTTTGTATCTGTTACGGATGGTAACTTCAGTCACACCTGCAACATCTGCAACCTCACGCTGAGTTCTGCGTTCGCCACAAAGGATCGATGCGATATAGATAGCTGCTGCTGCTACACCGGTTGGACCACGTCCACTGGTCAGTTCCTTCTCGGATGCCTGGCGTAGAATCTCTACACCTCTGGACTGTACCTCTCCTTTCAGGTTAAGTCCTGAGCAGAATCTTGGTACATAATCTATTGGGGATGTTGGCATGAGCTTAAGGGACAGTTCTCTGGAGATGAAACGGTATGTTCTGCCTATTTCTTTCCTGCTTACTCTTGAAACTTCTCCAATCTCATCAAGTGTCCTTGGGACACTGCACTGACGGCACGCTGCATATAGTGCTGCTGCTGCTACACCTTCAATACTTCTTCCACGGATGAGGTTCTTGTCAACTGCCTTTCTATATACTACAGCTGCAGTTTCACGAACAGTTCTTGGCAAACCAAGAGCAGAAGCCATACGGTCAAGTTCAGACAGTGCGAAAGCAAGATTCCTTTCGGTTGCATTACTTACTCTTATCCTACGTTGCCATTTCCTCAATCTGTAGAGCTGTGCTCTGTTCTTTGATGAAATTGACTTTCCGTATGAATCTCTGTTCCTCCAGTCGATCATGGTGGAAAGACCTTTGTCGTGGATAGTGTAGGTCATTGGTGCACCCACACGAGAACGTTTCATTCTCTGATCGTGGTCGAATGCACGCCATTCAGGCCCTTCATCAACGAATTCAGCGTCTACTACCAGCCCACAGTCACCACAGACAAGTTCTGCTCTTTCGTAATCCTGTACAAGGTTACGACTGCTACATTCAGGACATTGCACCTTTGCTTTCTCAACTTCAGGAGTTTGCTCCTTTTCTTTACGTGCCCTGATCATTGCACGCATTTTCTCCCTTTCGGAAGTATCAGAATGCCGTACCCTTTCTACTTCAACCATTTTATCACCTGGTAATAAGTTTTAACATTTTGAGATTGTTTTAACATCAATAGCTTCTGAGCATTGATGACAATCTTTTTATTTTATCGAACCAAATTACTGTATATAGATACGTTCGTTAATGAACTCCTGTAGGTCAGAACCTGAGATGTTTCTGTCAGGTTTCACTGCAAAGTATGGGCAGTCAACGGGTCCGAATATACTCTTGATCTTTCCAATCCGCTTGATGGATTTGTCAAGAACAAAATAATTGATTTTAGGCATGTCTCTCATAGAACCAGAGAATTCTTTCTTATCTCCTCTAACTATAAGTTCGTTCTGTTTTGAGACGTGCGTGACTTTTCCTAATCTTTTCATAAGTGTTTGCTATTTAAAATATGTTTTCTTTACGTGCCTTTAATGTTACGTGTATAGTATATAAAGGTTTCGCAGTTATTTTAATATGGCTGATATTCAATACAAAAAGATATCGCCATTCTTGGTGAGGAAAACACTTTTAAGGGGACTGGTATGTTTGTGCCGTGTTACACAGTGACAGACCACAAGCTTAAAGTTATAACAAAACTATTGAGGCTCGGTTTAAGCATAATAACGTTATCCATCATATGTCTATGCGTGGAGGAAACTTGGTGGCAAATAAAAAATTCGTATATTTTTTCGGCAACGAAGAAACTGAAGGCAAGAATAGCATGAAAAATCTGCTTGGTGGCAAAGGTGCTAACCTTGCAGAAATGGCAAATCTGGGAATTCCAGTACCGCCAGGATTTACGATCACAACTGAGGTATGCGTCCTTTATTTAGAAAACGGTGCGTACCCTGATGGAGTTCTTGAGGAGATAAATGCATCAATTGAGAAACTAGAACTTGCAAGCGGCAAGAAATTTGGCGATAACAATGATCCATTACTTCTTTCTGTTAGGTCAGGTGCACGTGCATCTATGCCTGGTATGATGGATACTGTTTTGAATTTGGGTATGAACGATGCTTCAGTAGAAGGTCTTTCAAAAAAGACCGGAAATGGCAGATTTGCATATGATAGTTATCGCAGGTTCCTGGCAATGTTTGGTGACGTGGTTCTTGATATCGAGAATCAGAACTTCGAGTCTGAAATTGCGGCCAAGAAAAAAGAACTCAATGTTGAAATGGATACAGATCTTGATTCTACGGCATTGAGTGATCTTGTTGAGAAATTCAAGCTCATTATCAAAGATAAGGCTGGTATTGATTTCCCACAGGATCCACGCGAACAATTGATGATGGCAATTGAGGCTGTATTTAGCTCATGGAATAATCAGCGTGCTATCACTTACAGAAAACTCAATGGTATTCCTCATGAGTGGGGTACTGCTGTAAATGTGCAATCCATGGTTTATGGAAACATGGGTGATACATCAGGTACCGGCGTTGCATTTACCAGAGACCCTGCAACAGGTGAGAAGAAGTTCTTTGGTGAATACCTGATGAACGCACAGGGTGAAGATGTCGTAGCAGGTATTAGAACTCCTCTTCCTATTAATACACTTCAGGAAACAATGCCTGATGCATATGACCAACTTGTGGATATTTACCTTAAACTTGAGAATCACTTCAAGGATATGCAGGATATTGAGTTCACTATCCAGGAAGGTAAACTCTACATGCTCCAAACAAGGACAGGAAAGAGAACCGCTGCAGCTGCATTGAATATTGCAGTGGATATGGTCAATGAAGGTCTTATTGATAAAAAAGTAGCTCTTATGAGAGTTGCACCGGAGCAGATCGATCAACTTTTACATCCTATGATCGATCCGGAATCCGAATATGATGTTGTTGCAACTGGTCTTCCAGCGTCCCCTGGTGCAGCTGTAGGTAAAGTTGTATTTACAGCGGAACATGCAGAGGAAATGGCATCAAAGGGTGAGAAGATTATCCTTGTAAGGGCCGAAACATCTCCTGAAGATATAGGTGGAATGGATGCTGCACAGGGAATTCTGACCATACGTGGTGGAATGACATCACACGCTGCTGTGGTTGCCAGGGGAATGGGTAAGCCTTGTGTTGCTGGCTGTGGTGCTATAAGCATCGATATGGGCAAAAAGACATTTGCAATTGGTGATACTACAATAAATGAAGGAGACTTTATCTCCATTGATGGTGCATCCGGCAGCGTTATTATTGGTCAGGTTTCTCTTATTTCTCCCGGAGTTACTGGTGAACTCCACACATTGCTTGATTGGGCTGATGAAGTCAAGAAGATGGGTGTCAGAACAAATGCAGACACTCCACACGATGCATTAGTTGCAAGAGATTTTGGTGCAGAAGGTATCGGACTTTGCAGAACGGAACACATGTTCTTTGGCGAGGACAGGATTCCTGTTGTGCGTGAGATGATACTTGCAGAAGACACAGGAACTCGTAAAGTAGCTCTTAAAAAGCTTCTTCCAATGCAGAAAAAAGACTTTCTTGGAATATTCAAGGCAATGGCTGGTTATCCTGTTACAATTCGTTTACTTGATCCTCCTTTACATGAATTCCTGCCAAAAAATGAAGAACTTGCAGACAAATTAAGGGCACTTGAGGCTGAAGGTGGCGACAAGCAGGAGATCGAGGACACAAGAAAAGTAATGGATCGTGTTGAAGCTCTTACTGAGATCAACCCAATGCTTGGTCACAGGGGATGCCGTCTTGGCATAACATATCCTGAAATGTATGATATGCAGGTACAGGCAATAATGGAAGCTGCATGTGAGTTGAAATTAGAGGGTATTGAAATTGTGCCTGAGATAATGATTCCACTTATATGCCATGTGAATGAGTTGAAATTCGTAAAAGAAAATATTGTTTCAGTGATTGAATCAGTACTTGACGAGAAATCTGCCAAGATGGACTACCTGGTAGGTACTATGATAGAACTTCCAAGGGCAGCTCTAACTGCTGATAAGATTGCAACAGAAGCAGAATTCTTCTCATTTGGTACTAACGATCTTACTCAGACCACATTCGGATTCAGCAGGGATGATGCAGGTAAGTTCCTGCCAGTATATGTGGCTGGCTCTATACTTGAGAATGATCCATTTGCAGTTCTCGACCAGGGTGGTGTAGGTGAACTTGTCAAAATCGGCATCGATAAAGGTCGCTCAACAAGACCTGATATCAAGATTGGTATATGTGGTGAACATGGTGGTGAACCAAGCTCTGTTAAGTTTGGATACAATGCAGGTCTGAATTATGTCAGTTGCTCTCCATTCCGTGTGCCAATTGCAAGACTTTCCGCAGCACAGGCTGTTCTTGAGAACGAAATGGAATAATGCTTAGTATTTCGAATACGGGTATTTCATCCCGTATTTCTTTTAACTTTTAATTTCTAAATCTAAAATTGATTTTTTGATATTTTGTTTTTCCAATAATTTTATTTTTCGTCAAATTTAAGCAATTGCTTAAAATTAGTAGATTAAATGGAAGCAAAGCTCAGCTGGGTAATTTATAATTGATCTAAACTGGGAATTAAAGTAGATCATAAACAAAATAAGAAAACAAATGAAGAGCAATGCCCTTCATTAGAATAATATTAGTATTCTCTTTGGATCATGTAGTCAGCAATTGCTTTAAGGGTATCTTTGGATTCTGAATCTCCGGTAATGTCCAGAAGTTCCTTTCCTTTTGCAATATATGATACTGCAAGGTCTCTTACATAATCAATTGATCCTGATTCTTCAAGTGTGCGGACAGCATCGTTGATGTCTTCGGTTGTAGCTTCGCCTTTTCCGAATATATCAAGTTCTACACCATTGTTGAGTGCATGGATTGCAATAAGTGTCTTCTTGCCTTCCATCAGGTCGCTTCCTCTGATCTTTCCGAGAACTTCTTCAGGTGTTATCATGTCAATAACATCATCGTATATCTGGAAAGCAATTCCGATTAGTCTTCCGTATTCAAAGAGTGCATCTGCAACTTCATCAGATGCTCCACCCAATATTGCACCAATTTTTGCAGATGCTGCATAAAGCACACCCGTCTTCTTCTCGATCATTTCGAGATATTCTTCCTGGGTAACATCGGTACGGTCCTCGAACTCAACATCCATCCACTGCCCTTCGCAGATATCCCTGCATGTTTTTGACAAAATATCTATGCATTTAAGAATACGTTCCGGGTCGCCTTTTGCATGTGTAAGTATTTCGAAAGCCTTTGAATACAGTGTATCGCCTGCAAGAATTGCACCTGCTTCTCCCCATTTGACATGGACTGCCGGCATTCCTCTGCGAATATCATCCTTATCCATGATGTCATCATGGACGAGTGTGAAATTATGTACCAGTTCGACAGCTACTGCTGCCGGAAGGACTTTTTCCAGATCTGCGCCAACTGCTTGTGCTGCAAGAATGACAATTACAGGTCTGAGTCTTTTTCCACCTGCATCGGGCAGGTAACGGGCTGCCTTGTAAAGCTCTAGTGGCTTTGCTACAGGCAGATATTCCTCAATTCCGTTATCAACGTAAACTGAGCGTTTTTTAATTTCCTCAATCAAATCCATAATGATCCCTTGAATAATTGTTCTATTCTTCTTCTATATAGAGCTCTTCGCCATTTCTTAGCAAGTGCAGTGTATCGCCAAGTGAGTATCCTGAATCTTCAGCCATCTGTATGTATTCGCTGTGCATTTGGATATTTCCATGTGCAGGAATAACATGTTCAGGCTTGAGCATTCTAAGCAGTTCCCAGTGATCTTCACGGTATGCGTGTCCGGATACATGGACATTGTCGTAGATCCTTGCTCCTTTCATCTTCAACTTTGTCTCAAGTGAATAACGATTTGCCTGTGTTAGTGGGTTTGGTATTATATTAGCTGAGAATATGATCCTGTCACCACTCTCTATCTTATATGGTGTGTCACCATTTGCGATCCTTCCAAGAACTGCACCCGGTTCACCCTGGTGTCCGGTCGTCACTGGGAGGTATTTATCCTTGCCCTTTTCCATGATCTTTTTAAGTGCTTTATCAATATCTCTGCGGTTTCCGTATATCTCCACATTCTCGGGGAGTTCTATGTATCCGAGCTGGTGTGCAGTTCCAACATACCTTTCCATTGACCTGCCAAGAAGGACTGGTATCCTTCCCATTTCCTGTGCGAATTTGACAATTGAGTCCATACGAGATATATGGGATGCAAAGGTTGTGACTATCATTCCAACATCAGATTCTTCAGTGCCAAGAAGAACATCTTTGAGCAGAGATTGTGCAATTTGCTCAGAAGGTGCTTTTCCATTTCTTCCGGCATTGGTACTTTCGGTAATAAGGGCAATTACTCCTTCCTCTCCAAGTTCCTTTAATCTCTTAAAGTCAGGTGCATCCCCGATAGTAGGTGTTCTGTCAAGTTTGAAGTCACATCCATATACAATACTGCCACTGGTGGTGTGTATTGCAAGGAAAACGGTATCTATTATGCTGTGCTGTGTATTTATGAATTCCAGCTCAATATCCTTTGTTACTTCTATTCTCTCTCCTGCTTTCATGGAGACAAGGTTGTTCTTCACACCGAATTTTCTCTCGGAGTCTATCTGGTGTTTGATAAGTGCGGTTGTGTATGGTGTTGATATGATAGGTGCAGTATACCTGTGAGCCAGCTTTGAGATCGCTCCTATATGGTCAAGGTGTCCGTGTGTACAGACAATTGCTCTTACATTTCCATTGATCTGTTTCATGATCGTATCATCAGGTATGGCTCCCATTTCGATAAGTTCAAGTGAATGCATCTTGTCAATCTCAACATCCTCATGAATCTGTACTCTGTCAAGGCGAAGACCCATATCAATAATAATAATATCTTCATTGATCCTAATTGCAGTCATATTACGGCCCATCTCATTGTAACCGCCAACTGCTATAATTCCTATTTCAGTCATTTAATATCCTCTGATTTTCCAAAAATTAGTTTTCTAAATATTCCTTTATGATAAATGATCGTTAAACAATGTGGAATTTGCTGTTCTCAGAACGTAGTGCAAATTCTTTGGCATCAAAGCCTCTAAGTTCTATGTATTCTCTTGTCCAACCTGTTACTACTATTGGGGCAAAATGTAATCTCTTCACATTTCTGCAACCACATAGGAACATTGCGACCTTTAATTCATCAAGTATGCTTGAAATGCTTTTTACAACTTCATCCTTGCCTTTCATGGCAGGTGCAACAAATGGAAGTGCAGAACTTGCTATACTTGCTCCAAGTGCTATGGATTTTGCAGCATCTAGTCCCGTTCTTATGCCTCCTGTGGCAATAACTGGTAATGATACACTACATTCAACAATACTTGGTGCAGTAGGTATTCCAAAATCCCAGAATAGTTCACCGAGAATTTCGGAAACTGTGTCTTTTCTTTCTCTTGCACGATATACTTCTACGCCTGACCAGGTTGTACCACCGACGCCACCAACATCAATGGCACTGGCGCCTGCTTCTTTAAGTTGTAGTGCATCTTCGTGTGAGATTCCTGCTCCCGTCTCTTTTATAATGACCGGGGTCTTGATCTCTGAACATATCTCTTTGATGCTATCAAGTGCTTCAGAAGCGTTCTTGTCGCCTTCTGGCTGAATTGCTTCCTGCAGGAAATTCAGATGTATTGCTATTGCATCTGCATCTATCATCTCAATGAGCTTTTCCACGCCCTCAATTCCGTACTCTTTGATCTGTGCAGCTCCAACATTTCCATAAACGAAAGCATCAGGGGCTATATCACGAACAACTCTGAATGATCCTTCTTGTGCAGGGTCCTCAATGGCAGCTCTCTGGCTTCCAACTCCTATGCCTACTCCAAGTTCCTGTGCAGCACCTGCAAGGGCTGCATTTATTGGTGTGGTATCGGGATGTCCGCCTGTAATGGATGCTATCATAAAGGGTGCATTCATCTTTTTTCCAAGAAAGTCGGTAGACAGGTCAATATCATCCATATCAAATTCTGGAAGTGCCCTGTGCACCATCATTACGTCATCAAGACCAGTTCCTGTATTCCTGGACTCTACTGGACTTGATGCACACAATTTAAGGTGCTCTATCTTTCTTTGAGATGTGCTCATAATAGTACCTTATCCTTAAGCTCTGCCTTTGAAATTGCAGTGCCAATATTATCTCCATTCAAAAAACCCTTTATATTTCCTGCATCACATGCATTGAATATATATGATGTAGCATTCGATACTTCACTTAGGTTTAACAGTTCAAGTACCTTTCCCAACATGCCGCCTGTAACGTCCGTATTTGCAGAACCGCTAATGAATTTCTTTATGTCTTGAAAATTATTTGAGTTGATATTTGGAATGGTTTTTCCATCACTATCGAGCACTCCATTCTCAGCACTTCCGATACCGACTCTTTCTGCATTGAACTCTGTTGCAAGATATGGTACTATCTGATCGCCAGAAAGAACTGATGTTCCAAGCTTTTTGTCCATAACCACATCGCCATGTAAAACTGGTATGAACCCGCTGTCGATCATGGAACCAATGATGTTCAAAGACATTTCACTGATTCTTCCATCATCTGATACTGTGCAGTTCATTGGATGCAATCCAATTGCATTCACGCCAGCTTCATTGAGTTCGTCAACAATGATATCGTTGAGTCCTTTCACTGACCTATGAGTAATAATAGATCCAAGGGGATCGAATTTTCCATTCAATCCGTATCTCTTTGCTTGTGGGTGTCCAAATGATCCGGCACCATGCACAATTATTAATTTGGAATTGAATCCTTCAATTTCCTCTGCAATTCTTTTTATTTCATTGCGCTTTGCAGCTCCATCATCGGCACTTTTATCGGTAATTACGCTTCCACCGATCTTTAGTATTGTTATGCCCTGATTATCTTTCATCATTATGACTCCAGTCTCACACCTTTGTCTGTATTTCTTGTGATCATTGCTTCAGCACCAGTATTTCTGATGGCTTTTGCAACGTTTTCTATATCTGTATCATTTGCAAGTGCAACTATACATCCGCCACCACCTGCTCCGGTAATTTTTGCGGAAATTGCTCCACTGTTACGGGCAGCATAAACAAGTTCTGATAGTTCCGCTCCACCTACTCCTATGGCATCGAGCAGTCCGTGATTGACATTCATGAGTTTGCCAATGCTTGAATAGTCGCCATGATTGACAAATATCTCCGCATTATGGGACATATCTCCAATGCTGGTAAGGATGGGATCAATTATGTTTGGGAATTCCCCTCGTAATTCACCTACATTTGCAACCAGTTTCTTTGTTGAAGAGAACTTCCCTGTATTTCCTATTACAATAGCGCAGTCAATGGAATTGAGTTTTTTTCTCTCCGGTATCATTACGACCCCGCCCATTGTGCTAACATAGGTATCGGTGGGGCTGGCACTTCCCTGGACTTGCTTTTCTATCTCGTGTCCGATAATTGCAATATCTTCGCTCTTTAAATTACAGGAAAATAGTTCATTCAGTGCCTGTATACTTGCAATGGTTACGGCTGCTGATGATCCAAGTCCTGATCCAACCGGTATTTCAGATTCTATTTTTATCTTCACTCCCCTTATCTCAGTGAACTCTTGCATTTTTTCAATGACCTTTGTCACATAGGGGTGAATCTCAAGATCCAGTCTTGTCATTCCAAGTGAAGATTCGATCATGATGGAGTCAGAATGCTCAACATGTACTCTTGTACGCAGGTCAATGGCACAACAAATAGCACTATATCCATAAACGACGGCATGTTCTCCGAAGAGGTATACTTTACCTGGTGCGGAACATGTTATCATTTACGACTCCTGATATAATGAATGCAATTATTCAACTGTTATTGCCGCGTATCCTACGACTGCAGAATTATCTCCGTTCACATCGCCACTGGTTGCATAATTTAACAACTTGACATCTTTTCCGCCGAGTTCTTTGCTAGCAGTAATCATGGCTGCAATTGGTCCGAATCCGCAGGCTGTGACATTTCTTTCTTCTCTTCTACGATAGAATTCCGGTATGTCCATTTCAAGAAGTGGCTCTATTAGGTAGTGATCATTTTCAAAAGCAACATCTGCTGGTTGATAATGTGTGAAATCACTTGATGCAATGAATACAACCTTTTTGCCACTTGACTTTGCAGCCTTTGAAAGTTCTGTGCCTATTTCTATTGCAGTTTCTTCGTCCTGAAGTCCCATACAAATTGGCAAAATTTTAAAATCGCTCCCGAATACGTGTTGCAAGAATGGTATCTGCACTTCGATTGAATGCTCAAAACGATGAGCCATTTCATCAAGATCTACAATGCTGCCGGCAAGAAGTTTTCCCATCTCTGTATCTACTTCGACCTCTCCAAGAGGGGTGGTCCACTTTTCCTGCGAAAGGGCTACTGCAGTTCCATAACCTGTATGGTTGGGCCCCAAGAAGATATAGGTATCTGCCTTTGGCAGACTTGCATAAGCATGTGCTGCCACTGCACCTGAATATACATATCCTGCATGTGGAACGACAGCACCAATTATGTTCTTCTGCTCGACCTTTATATCTTTAAAGCATCTGCTAAGCTCTTTTTTCAGTGCTTTTGGATTTAATGGATAAAATTGTCCGGCAACTGTTGTTTGTCTCATACTACTGTTCTCCCATATGATAATACGGGTTTTTCCTATTTGTAGTATGCTTTTACAAGCTGTGGCTTTGCTTATATGGATGCTTCGAACTTCTCAAGATCGTAAGTGAACATTGAGTCGTTGTTCTGTGAAACTTCTCTTGCAAGCAACCAGTATACAAGGGATAATGCTTTTCTACCTTTGTTGTTTGTTGGGATCACAAGGTCAATGTTTGATGTCATGTTGTTTGTGTCACAAAGTGCAACAACAGGTATTCCTGTGTTAACTGCTTCCTTAATTACCTGTGCATCACCAGTTGGGTCAGTTACAATTACTACATCAGGCTCGAAGAATCTCTCAAGTGCCGGATTTGTAAGAGTTCCAGGAATAAATCTTCCAACCATTGCTTTTGCGCCGATTGCTTTTGCGAATATCTTTGCAGGGAACTGGCCGTATTGCCTTGCAGATACTACGAGTATTTTAGCAGGGTCGTATTTTGAGAGGAAGTTTGCACATAATCTGATCCTGTCATCTGTTGCCTGAATGTCAAGTACGTAAAGTCCATCTGTTCTTACACGGTAGACAAACTTCATCATGTCCTCTGTCTTCTGCTGAGTTCCTATGTGAACTCCTGCTGCGAGGTACTCATCAATTGGTATTAATGATGTGGTTTTCTCTTCTTCGGTTGCTTCCACAGGTGTTTCTGCACTTATTTCTACATTTTCAGCTTCAATTTCTTCAACATTATTCATATATAATCACCTAATCAAGTTCTCTTTTTACAGTAATGGGGATAATTCCCAGAGTATATTCCTTTTTTGCAAGGTATAATGAATCGGTATTCATGTCATCTATGAGTACGGGTGCGCCCATTGATATTTGCAATGATCGTGCACCAATGATCCTTGCTTTCTCATATCTTGTGTAGTGTTCTGTATTCAATAGATCACCTTATGAAAAAATCCGTGAACAATTATCATAAAATTCTGGATTATAATAACATTTATTAATATAAAAAGTAGACATTACTTTGTATATTTAGTCATATACTGTGGTTATATAATCGCTTTGAATTGTATCCGGAATCCCTCCGGATGTGGTTTTCTAATAAATATTCCAGTATCGTAATTCATATTAGCAAATATAGGGGCTGGGAATCCAGCCTCCTTTATATCTACCTTCATCTACTGGTATGGAGCTAATGTTTCCACAAGAGGTACATGTGAAAGGATCATTCTGCGGCAGCAGTATCTGGTGACTCCAAGGTCATTAAGTACTGCTCCTGCATCTTCCCCTTCCTCTACGCGGCTTTGAAACTCTTCCCAACAGTTTGAGACCACCTTTCCGCAGGTGAAACATCGAACTGGAATCATATTTTAAGACCTACCTGTATGATTTCTGATATCTTGCACGTGCACCTGGTCCACCAAACTTCTTGGTTTCCTTCTGCCTTGAATCGTTGACAAGCAGATTACGGTCATATGCCATGTAGCCATCGCGAAGCTCAGTGTCGTTTGTCCATTCAACGATACCTCTTGCAATAGCGGTTCTTGCAGCACTTGCCTGTCCCATGATGCCGCCCCCACTCACTGTAACGTCGACATCGACTTCTTCAGCAGCTTTTCCTGCAAGCATGATTGCCTCATCTATCTTTAATTTGGCAAACAATGGATCATAGATTTCAAGGGGCTTTTTGTTGATACGCACTTTACCGTTACCTTTTTTGACGGTAGCACGTGCGATTGCTGTCTTCTTTTTACCAGATGAAGTTACAACTTTTGTTGTCATAATAATTCTCCTTAGAACTTAGCACCCAGCTTCTTGCTGATGTCTGCCAGAGTAAGGTACTTGTTTGAGCTCAGACGATTCATGTCTGCTCCTGCTATCTTTGTGAGTTCTGCATCTTTGAGTTCTGCAGGTACGCCTACATGGATCTTAAGGCGATTCATTGCATCCTTTCCTCTTGCACGCTTGTAAGGGAGCATTCCTCTTACGGTTCTCTTAAGGATTCTGTCAGGTCTCCTTGGGAAATAAGGTCCTGATGTTTTCTCACGTCTTCCCATGTTCCTGATGGTCTCGTATTCCATCAAGGTGGTAGTCTTGGATCCGGATACAACTGTGTTCTCAGCATTCACTATGTCTATAGTTTCGCCTGCAAGCAATCTTTTTGCAACAATGCTTGCCAGTCTTCCCATAATAAGTCCGTTTGCATCAATAACTGTCATAATGATCACCTATTGTAAGATCCTGATTCCTGATCCTTTTGGATTCTCTTCAAAAATCTGTTCAATGCTCACGCATTTTCCACCAAGTTCTGCGATCTTTTGCTTTGCAGTAGCACTGAAACTAAGTGCAGCTACTGTAACTGGCTTATTGATGGCCCCTGCTCCGAGTACTTTTCCTGGTATGAGGACGGTTTCATTCTCTTTTGCATATCTGCTGATTTTACTGAGATTCACCTGTGCATAATTCTGTCCAGGTTTTTCAAGCCTTTTAGCAATATCTCTCCAGATCAGTGCATCGTTGTTGCGAGATCCATCTTTAAGATCTGCAATCAAATTTGGTATTCTTGGATTAGTTTTTCTTCCAATTTTCATTAGAGTTTTCTTGCTCATAATGTTCCTCCGCAAGAGTCTGTCTCACTCACGCATAATACGCGTTCGAACATCCGTAAGGTGTCAATTAGTAAGAACACGGTGAATTTGAATCTACAAATTCTTGTCCTGAATAGTATCAATAGTACATAAAGCTTATGTGCTCACTTAGCATTCATTAATTTTTCATAGACCCTTTCATAAAGGTCCCCTACATCACATTTCATCTCTCTTGCCACAATAAGGCCTGCTACCTCAATGGTCACAAGATCGCTAAAATACTCCTGCTTGTGATTGATCGCTACAATTGCTTCCTTCTCAGTTATGGAAGCTTTTGCAGCTATTGTGGATATCAGATCCTCGATATCACTCTTATCAAAAAATAAAGATTCAGATGGTTTGAATCCATTTGGTAACTCTATTTTATCTATGTCAAAAACAGGGGTGAGCTTATCCCCCTCAAACTTCAATAATCGGGATGCTATTGCTTTATCCCTGATCTTTATAGCACTGTCTGGTGACATCCATTGCAGGTCAAAAGAAAGTGTGAATTCAAAATCCTTTATGGAAAGTAGTTTGCTTGAACTCTTCTTGAACGGAGTGGCAATAACTAATGTCAATTCATCCATTATGAACCACGTCTAAGTTCATCTATTATAGTATCCGCAACTCTTCCACATTCAGTACGTTTCGGTCCGTCAATGTGGTTGATCTGGAGTACCAATAATTCATTTTCGAGACTTGCACGCAAAAGATACACATCACCTTTAAATGCCACACGATTGTACTTTCCATCAAGGTAACTATATTCCAGACGTAATCTAAAATCTATAATTCCTTCTTTTTCGATGCTCTGTGCGACATCATCAACATTTTCATAGTTCAAAGGCGTAAAATCGATCCCATTTGTCACAATTTCGATATGTATCTCTCTTTTAGCTTGTATGCGGTGCCCTCTCTGGGTTAAAGACTCGGTAACAAACATACCAAATTTACCATTCATGTTTGCCATTACTTTTGTAAAAAAAGGCAAATCCGAATGATATCGGTATTTTTGCTCAAATTCTATTTCCCTGTGGGGAAATTTACGATAAATTCGCTTTCGCATCATCTGGGTGGACTTATCTTCTAGGTTTCGTTCTTTGTTCAAAGATCAATGAGTTTTGCATCAATGATCCCTTCAACTGCTTTCATCTTATTGAGAACTGGTTCCGGTACCTCTGAATCAACATTCAATGCCATCATTGTTACTTCGCCGACCTTTGCTCTGCCAACCTGCATTCCTGATATGTTGATATCATTCTGTCCAAGAATGATGCAGCAAGGTCCGATCACATTTGGTTTATTGGTATGTTTTGCAACAATGATAAAACCGGATGGTATGATGTCTACATGTTCGCCATTAAGACCGATGATCTTACCTTCGCCACCAATGACTGCACCTGTTATGGATACTTTGTCATCACCTTTTGATAATTCCATGCTGATGGTTGATGCATATTCATCAGAGGTTTTTGACTTTCTCTCAACAACTTCTACCTTTCTTGATTTTGCTAGGGAAGTTGCATTAACGTAATTTACTGCAGAATCAAGTGCGACCTCAAGCATTCCCTTTACAGCAGCAATAGTTACAGGTCTTGTATCTTTGCCTGATATCTCTCCGTTATATGATATCTCCATCATATCATAGTTCCTACCAAGTAATTGTGCACAGGCTTTACTGATGGTTTCAGAGAGCTTTATGTATGGTGCAAGCATGCTCATAACTTCTGGCTTGACGGATGGGATATTAATAGCATTTTTAGCAGTTCCGCCATTAAGTACGGATATCACTTCCTCCGCTACGGAAACTGCTACATTGACCTGTGCTTCTTCTGTGGATGCACCAAGGTGGGGGGTAGCTATCAGAGTTTCGCATTCAATGAGTGGGCTATCGACCGGAGGTTCATTGACAAAGACATCGATTGCTGCACCAGCTATCTTTCCACTCTTAAGTGCGTCTGCAAGTGCCTCTTCATTTATGATGCCTCCACGAGCACAATTGATAATTCTTGCATTACTTTTCATTACTGCGAATTCAGCTTCATCAATAATATTCCTTGTTTCTTTAATAAGGGGTGTGTGTACTGTAATGAAATCTGCTTTTTTTGCAATTTCTTTGACAGTTCCCAATTTGACTCCAAGTTCATTTGCTCTTTCTTCAGAGATGAACGGGTCATAAGCGAGAATATCCATTTCAAGTCCCTGTGCTCTCTTTGCAACTTCAGCGCCTATGCGACCAAGTCCTACAACACCAAGGGTCTTTCCATTCACTTCTACACCCATGAAGTTCTTTCTTTCCCATTTACCTGCTTTCATTGATGCGTTTGCCTGGGGGATGCCTCTGGAAAGTGACATCATCATTGCAATGGTGTGCTCTGCAGCTGAGAGCATGTTCCCTTCAGGTGCATTGACAACAATAATTCCTTTTTCAGTTGCAGCTGCAACATCAACGTTGTCTACTCCAACACCAGCTCTCCCGACAATTTTCATGTTTTCAGCAACTTCGATAACCTTTCTGGTTACTTGTGTGCCACTGCGTATTACAAGAGCATTATATTCTGGAATGATGTCTATAAGTTCATCTTCTGAAAGTCCGGTTTTTACATCTACTATGAAATGCTCTTTAAGTATTGATAATCCCTGTTCTGATAATGAATCACTGACTAGTACCTTCATATTATATGACTCCGCTATGACCTTGAATAATTAATGATAGATAATCTCTATTTGATCTGCTCATAGTAACGTAATTATATGTTTTATAATTGTCTACCAGTTGGCAATAAAATTTCATCATCTATATTTGCTGGTATGTGCATTATTTAAAATCAATCTTCTGAATGTACTGTGTTACATATGGTTTACTATTTAAAAAGTTAAGTATCGTGATTTTCACATCATTACACTTATGATCGAGTATCAATTCCTCTAGTTTATTATATACGTATTAATATATTTTGGCTCAATGTAAAAACACGAAAGATATAAATATATTTCATAAGCTTCTATTTATAATAATGCTCCACACATTGAATGCCATCGATATTTGCTACAATTCCAGGTGTGATATTTTATGAAGGGAAGAATAGCGATTATTTTTATATCGCTACTTCTCGGCTTTTTAGTTTGGGTTTTAGATGCACTGATTGATGTTTTCATAATTGGTGACGGTACATTATCCGATCAACTGTTCTTCATCTCTTCTCATGATTTCCATCTTCGTTCTCTAATTCTTTTTACTTTTCTTTTTGCCGGAATTTCAGTTTCTGAGATATCAGTGAAGTATAAGGAAGCTGAAAAAAAAGTATATAAAAAAGAACAAGATCTTTCAATTCTTTATTCCACAGTTTCCATTGCAGTGGATTCTCTTGATTTTGATGCCTTTTTGAGTGATATTTTAAATGAACTTATTTCTTACATGGGTGCCGATCACGGTCAGATATATCTACTGGATAACAACTCTGGTGAAGCTATAATGCATGCAAGTTTTGGGATTCCTCAAGATCATTCAATGCTCTCCATTTCATCTGACAATCCATTAATAGCAAGTCTCAGGCAAGTTACGCACTTAAGAAAACATATAAGCCAACCTTTTGTTGTCAGTTCTGGTCTGTGCATGTGGCCAAAAAGCAATATTGACAATTGTATAGCTTTTCCATTGATATCCAGAAATGAATTGATCGGCTTCTTTTTGATCACCAGCAAAGATCAGGCTCAATTAAATGATGAGGATCTCCACGTTCTTGAAAGTGTGGCAAAGAATGTAGGAATGACAATTGAGAATATGCAACTATTGGAGGAGTCTAACAGGGCATGCGATGAACTAAAATTAATGGATAAAATGAAAGATGAATTCTTATCAAATATCACTCATGAATTAAAGACTCCACTCATATCCATAAAAGGTTATAGTGAAATTATGTATGAAGGTATGTTCGGGGAACTGGATCCTAAACAGAAGGATGCTCTGAAGGTAATTATATCCAATTCAGAAAGACTTCATGGATTAATAGAGTCTCTTCTGCATATGAACACATTTCATTTCGAAAAAGAACAGGTATTTTCTCCTGTGCTGCTCACTGATATTATTCAAGGTTCAATTAACACACTATCTTTGAAACTGGAAGCTAAGCATACTCGCTTGAAATATAATTTCAATTTCGGCAAAGACCTGCATTTAGTTTATGGGAATGCTGATTTCTTAAAACAGCTTTTTGTTTACCTTCTTGATAATGCTATCAAATTCTCATCGGAATTCTCAGAGGTGGAGATGTCTGCATATAAGGAGGATGAAATGCTGCATGTAGAGCTTCATGATCATGGTATAGGAATTCCCCAGGCTCATATGGACAAAATCTATAATCGTTTTTATCAGGCAGACGGCTCAATGACGCGTAGCTATGGTGGGAACGGCCTTGGATTATTTCTTGCTAAAAATATAGTTGATATGCATAAGGGAAAAATATGGCTGGAAAGCACAGAGGGTATTGGTACTAAGGTCCATGTGCTAATTCCGCTGTATGAATCTACCATTCACTCCAAATATTGATCATTTTTAAATCACACCGGATGTACTTACTCATTGAGAAACCTGAAGTATATTCTTATATTGTTCTTCCCTTTGTTCTCTGGCTTGAATATCTCGAGATAGGGGATTTCTCCGGCATTTGATATATGAGTTCCAGCACATGCCTATCGATCCGTATCTTCTATAATTATTACTCTGATGTCCTGAATTTCGGGTGGGAACGCATCTTTGAGCTTCATAACAGGCGGGATCTCAAAAGCTTCATTAAGTGGCATTATTGCTATATTTACCGGCACATTCCGATCGATTATCTCATTTACCTTTGCTTCATAGTAATCGATCTGTTCCCTGTCAAATTCTTCCAGGTTCAAATCTATATGTGTTTTATTTTCAGCAAGCCGGTTTCAACTTATCTTTGTATTCAGTAAACGACGATATTTCTAAATTATTTAAATTCAAATTTGTTCCCAATTATCGAGGATTTCTACAGAGTAATTTTCATGTAAGTGTAAATGTAATAATTTATTTGAAGCTTAGATCATATCTTATCCAAGCAATATAATCATCTTTTGTTAATTTGGAACTGTCTCATCAAAAAACACAAGCTTTTGAGGTTTAACTTTTACCCCATAATTTTTTGCCAGATCTCATCAGAATCCGCCCTTTCGACAGCATAAGCAGGCTTATTGAAATCAAGAGTTTTCCTTTTACCAACAAGATACTGAGCAAGCTCACGAGTATTTGACATTAATGCATATCTCCACATAACAGATTGTTTCTTCTATGGAACTACAGGCATGTCCATACGTTCCATACTCTACTATTATCTACGATGCGTAGCATCGTTTGTACGTATAAATCTAGGAACTGTAAAAAGATGTGGAAATAATTGCAGGAAAAAAGGTATTTTGGCTGGTACAACTTAGAGTGGAAATTAGAAAATGTATGATGGAAGAATGGAATAAGAGAAGGCTCTTTATAGAGTCAAAGGATAAGTGTTCAATATGTTAGGTATATTTGGATTGATTGCTGTTGCTCTTTGTGTTGTTTTTCTGGTAGTCTTAACTGTGAAGGTATGGATGAACAAGACATACTCGGGCACCAAAAAGGTTTTCCTGAGTCTGGCTGTGCTGCTTTTGATGATAGTTATTGTTTATGGATTGTTCTTTTTTATACTGGTAGACAGCGATCAGGCGTCCTATTATACAAACGGTGGAAAACACTTTGAAGATATAGATAATGAAATAATACTGGAGAATGCAAAAGAAGCAGGTTACCAGATCCAGGGTCCGTTCTATGTAAATATCAGAGCTCAGGATTCAACAGGTATATATCCGGATGACCTTACAGAACTTGAGCAAGATCTCGGGAATGAATACATTTTGAAATTCAGCACCTATTACTATAATGCAGATACGATAATGGAAATCATGTTTATAGATGAAGATGAGACAACCATTACGTTCTTCAAATACAGCCGACCTGATCCTTACTTTTCTCCTTTTAAAGTAGAGCACCTGCCAGATGACGGGTGGATTATCGACAGGATGGTTGCAGTCTTTGGGTTTGATGAGCAAACAGCTAGGATTCATCTGCAGGAAATGAAAGCAGAAATCGAAAATGAGAACCGGCCAAAAATGGAAGTATCCAGGCCTGTTGCACCTTCTGCCCTGTATGCTGACCTGCAGGAGATGAGCACCAGTTCAGAATTTTCACTAAGCTACGGAGAAGGCAATACTGCTCTCATGTTTTATGAGGATGAAAGCCTTGCGGGCAAGATCAATTGCGTGGTCCCAAATCACAGGATAGTTCATGAGACAGATGAGGCAACTTATACTGTAAAGGTTGACAAATTGGGTGGCGTGGATCTGTATGTGGAACTTGCTCCTGGAGAAAGGATTCCTGAAGAAACATACACTGCGGGTTTCAAGACGATGTTCAAAAATATTGGATTGCCTGAGACAGCCGTGGATGAATATGAATTCACTTATTCATCTTCTGCGTGGTGAAAATGAGTGGATATCAATAACGGTTTATATATAAAAAAATAAATTTCAAATGGGCGTTTCCCAATATTTCCACTCTTTCCCTAACGTGAGCATTCAAGCTAAGGGCTTATCAGCTTCAGCATTCTTCTTCATCTACTGTAGAGTTCCCTTAGAAAGTTCCATCTTCTTCCATTCAGAAATTGAAACTAATGTGTTTGCTAGGTGGATCATTTCGCCTATCTGTCTAATTCCATATTCATTATATTCAATGTGGTTCTCCCCTCTTTTGGGTAAAATGCGGTCTTCTCAAGGGTCACAAACTTATCATCTTTGACACTTTCAACAGTTGCTTCAAATTCTTTCAGGTAACAATCAGTAAGATATAATTCACTCATGATCTGATTTAGGAACCTTCTGACAATATATTTTTTGTGCTGATCAGTTATTTTGCAAAACAACCAAATACTATCCCTTCCACAAATTCACTAAATGTCTGAAGACGCAAGATATGACCTATCTATTTTTCCAATATTGCTGGTGAATTTTATCGGTGCACTTGGACTTAGTCTTGTGCTTCCTTTTTTAGTATTTCTGGTCGAACGTTTTGGGGGAAATGCAGTAATCTATGGATTAATTGCATCCATGTATCCTGCTTTTCAGATGATCGGCGCTCCTTTGCTGGGCAAATGGTCTGATATTTACGGGAGAAAAAAAATATTGTTCCTAAGTCAGCTGGGTACTTTGTTATCCTGGCTGATATTCACTCTTGCTCTTCTGATACCAGTCATACTTGTTCTGGATGTGAGTTCCAGTCCACTTGGAAAGTTTAGTATAACTCTTCCCCTTCTACTATTATTGGTGGCAAGAGCTCTTGATGGTCTTACTGGTGGCAATGTATCTGTTGCCAATGCCTATCTGGCTGATATCACAAGTGAAGGTGAAAGAAGTAAGAATTTTGGTCGTATGTCGGTTTCCATGAACCTTGGTTTTATTGTAGGCCCTGCACTTGCCGGTATTCTCAGTGTGACCATATATGGTGAATTGCTTCCCGTTATTGCAGCAGTGATCATATCTTTTATTGGTACTGTGTTGATAGCACTGTATGTGCCGGAATCAAAAGAATGCTTCAGATCAATGAGCTATGATGTTTCAAATATCAGGAACAGGAATGGTATCAGTTCAAAATCAAAAGATTGCACAGAGAATGATCCTTCTTCAAGTCCTAAATTAAAGAATGCTTTAAAGCTTGACAACATCCCCTTCATGCTTATAATATACTTTCTGATATTTCTGGGATTCAATATGTTCTACACGGCTTTTCCAGTTCATGCAATTGGAATACTTGAGTGGAGCGTTGCAGAATTGGGTATATTTTTTTCAATATTGAGCCTGCTACTTGTTATAATTGAAGGTCCTGTACTTTCTCACGTATCACGGTATTTCTCTGATGCTAAAATGGCAATATTTGGAACTGCTGTTCTTGGTACTAACTTTGTACTTTTGGCATCAGGTGACTTTTATATGACCTATCTTGCAGCAGTTTTCTTTGCAATTGGCAATGGTTTCATGTGGCCTTCATTACAATCGATGCTCTCAAAAATAGCAGGAAAAGATTATCAAGGGGTTGTTCAGGGAGTCTCCACTAGCTCCATGAGTATAGCAAGTATAATTGGCTTGATGGCTGGTGGACTTCTTTACGAACTTATCGGTGCAGCAACATTTTTAGTTGCAGCAGCTATGGTATATCTTGTATTCATACTCTCATTCCGGTTGCTATCGATCGAATCCGGAATTCAAAATATTCAGTAGGCTCTGTGCACTGATATTATTTAATTGCAGTATTCACTCCTATAAATGCATAGAGGCTACAATGACGCATTATTGCAGTGTAGAGTCCTATAATAGCAATAAATGTAAGTATCCATCTCTCAATACCTGGTCCAATAAGACCAAGGGATAATGTGGTTACAGCCAATGTTCCGGCAATTGCCCGAATTGCAAGATCAACACCACCAACATTCTCCTCTAATAATACTTTTTTCAGATCCATGATAGCTTTCTCCTGAATAGCTTATAGCAGGATATTATAGACGTCCTTAGGTAAAATAAGGTCTAATGGGAGTTATATTTATTCGGTAGAGCTGTCTATGTGTTCTTGAAACTGTATTTTGACAGAAACAGTTTTGTAATGTTATTTGGTATATTGCATTTATTAATAATATAATGTGGTGCTTTTCAGTGTCGGACAAAAGGAAGAAGCGAGAGTTTTCTGATGATATCTTCGAGCTAGAGGATTTTGGAGATGTCGAATCTATTCTTGATTATATTATGGAACGATTGGGGATGGATATTGATGATATGTCCAGAAAATCATTTGTCAGTGCATTTTCAGTATCTAATAGCCAGAATAGTCGTGACATTACAGATAATATGAATGATGCTTCTTTTGATGACAATGATGACTCCGATGAATTTGAAAGTCAGCGTATTCAAATAAAGGATCCAAATCCTCTTATTGATGTATTTGAGATCGATAATCAGATCCATGTGATGGCTGAATTCCCTGGTATTGAAAAAGACGACATAGAACTACATCTCACGGTAAGCTCTCTTGAGATCCATATTTTGGCTTCTGATGATCCTTATTCTGAATTTGTTGATCTTCCTGATACTGTGAATCCTGATGTTGCGCGAGCAACTTACAAAAACGGTGTTCTTGAGGTCATTATGGAAAAAATGGAATTTGGAAAGGCACGCACAATAATAATTGAATGATCACAGTTATTTTCTCTATTCTATTTTCAATAAGTTTGCATAAGTTGATTATTTCACAAAAACCAGTTTTATTTTTTCTATATGTTCACGCGTGTTTACCAACATATATTTATTTATGAATGTTTTGTAATATGCTACATTATTTTTGCATTGAGGATACTATGTCCACATGTTTGGAAAAAGCAAATGTTGACTCTGTGTTAATAGCTGATAATAGCTACCTGGCTCATGGAAATACGCATCTTGCACAGGAATATTTGGATGCTGCAAATATCATATTCGTGGTGTTGAATAAAGACCAGGAAATTATCCTGATCAATCAGAAAGGAAAAGAAATGCTGGGTTATGGTAAAGATGACATTACCGGGCAGAAATGGATCAGTGAATTTATTCCGTTATCAAATCGTCATGATGTTGAAGGAATTTTCACGCAATTATCTCATGGAAAAATATCTTCCTCCTGTTCATATTTTGAAAATAATGTTTTGACCAAAGATCAAAGTGAGTTATTGGTTTCCTGGAGTAATTCTATTTTGAGTGATAAAAATGGTGAAGTGGTCGGTATTATTGGTTCGGGATATGATATCACTGCTCTTAGGCAATCACAAAAAAAACAGAAAGAAAGTGAAGAACTTTATCGTCAATTGGCTGACAACATAATGTATTGCGTATGGCTGATGAATCTGGATATGGAATTTGTGTATCTTAATTCTGCCGTTAAATCATTGATCGGATACAGTCCAGATGAATTAACAGGCTCTAAAGCTGCTTCCTTTTTTCCTCGCGATGAGTGGAGTAAAATTCAGATCAAGATAAATGATGTTTTCACTTCAGGTGGTAATCCTGACACTTTTGTCATTGATACCTATGTTATACACAAAGATGGGAAACTTATTCCTATTGATCTGTGGGTCAAAGTGTTTTTTGATGACGATGGGATGCCTCTGCATATCCAGGGAGTTTCGACTGATATTACTGAAAGAAAAGCTATGGCGAATTCTCTAAAAGAGGAAACTGAACAGCTGAAGAGTTCCAATGAAATGAAAAAACTCTTTGCTGATACAATCAGTCATGATCTTGTTGACTCTGCATCTATTGTGTCTGGTTTTTTGGAATACCTTGCAGATCTTGAAGATAATGAGGATAAATCTAAAGTGATCCGTATGGCTCGAATGGGTGCTACAAAGTTATTAAGTTCCATTAATTCAGCATCTATTTTTTCAAAACTTGAGAATGAAGATGAACTTCAATTACAAAAACTGGATATATTGGAGTTCTTGGATAGTTCTCTTGAAAGATTAGCGCCAAATATTGCTGATAAGGAAATATATGTTGATATAAGGTCAAATGATGTATTTGTTGCAGAATTAAATCCTATTATTGAAGAGGTGTTCTTCAATGTATTGTCTAATTCTATAAAGTACAGTCCAAATGGTAGTACAATAGATGTAGATATTCTTGATCTTGGTGATATGTGGAAATTAACATTTACTGATTCGGGTCCTGGTATATCTGATGAGGATAAGGACTTGATATTTGGAAGACTTAAACGTGTAAATCCAAAAAACATGCATGGTAGGGGTCTTGGACTTGCCATTGCAAAAAAGATAATTGAATTCCACGGTGGCAGTATCGGTGTTACTGACAACTCTCAAGGCGTTGGTAGTACTTTTTGGTTCACTGTACTTAAGCAGTAGTTCAATAAATTTTATACTGACATGCTTAAATATTAGGCTTCCATGTTTTTATAGTCTTCAAATCGTAAAATCAATTATTAATAGGAATATCTTTTCACAAATGAAATAACCATAAGTAATATATACACCAGCCAAATATTACTATTATACAAAGAGTGATTCCAATGGTCGAAAAATCAATTCATGAGATTAATAGCAAAATAAGAGATGGAAGTGTCAATGTAGTCACTGCCGAGGAAATGGTTGACATAGTGGGTGAACTTGGTGTGGAAGGTGCAGCCAAGGAAGTCGACGTTGTGACAACCGGAACCTTTGGAGCAATGTGCTCATCAGGTGCCTGGTTTAACTTTGGTCATTCTGAACCTCCTATCAAGATGCAAAAAGTATGGTTCAATGATGTGGAAGCATATACAGGTGTAGCTGCAGTTGATGCTTTCCTTGGGGTGACCCAGTTGTCGGAATCACAGGGTATGGAATACGGAGGAGCTCATGTCATTGAAGACCTCATTCGTGGTAAATCCATAGATATACATGCAACAGCATATGGTACAGATTGCTATCCACGGAAAGTGCTTGACACATCTCTGAGCCTTGATGATTTCAATCAGGCTATCATGCAAAACCCACGTAATGGATACCAGAGGTATAATGCTGCTGTAAATGGAACTCTGCAAACCATTCGCACTTACATGGGTGTACTTTTGCCTAACTGTGGTAATATTACTTACTCCGGAGCTGGTGTTCTTTCCCCTCTCTCCAATGACCCAAATTATCTTACAATAGGTAACGGCACCAGAATATTCATAGGCGGTGCACAGGGATATATCACAGGTTCAGGCACACAGCATTCATCTGCAGGTGGTTTTGGTACTTTGTCTGTACAAGGCGACCTCAAGGAAATGAGCTCAGATTACATAAGGGCAGCTAACTTTGATGGCTATGGAAGTTCAATATACATTGGAATGGGTGTACCAATACCAATTTTAAATGAAGAAATAGCTGCATCTACAGCTGTAACAGATGCTGATGTCAGTGTAAGCATACTGGACTATGGTGTACCAAGCAGGGATAGGCCTTCATTGCGTCAGGTGACATACGAGGAATTACGTTCAGGCTCCGTTGAAATAGATGGCAAGGATGTTAAGACCTCTTCGCTTTCAAGTTTCAAGAAGTCAAGAATAATAGCCAATGAACTTAAAGATTGGATCTCCCGAGGTGAGTTCTTTGTAAGTTCACCTGTGGAGAATCTACAAACTGGAGTTTCAGCAAGACCAATGAAACAGACTGAAGGAGTTAATTTTGTATCTGAGATCATGTCTGCAAATGTGGTCACTATCTATCAGGATGCAAGTGTTTTCAAAGCAGCAAAAACAATAATGGAATCATCATTTGACCATCTTCCGGTTGTAAACACAGAAAATTCACTTGTTGGCATTGTAACCTCATGGGATATATCAAAAGCAGTAGCTGAGGACAAATTTGACCTTGTGGAAGATGTAATGACAAGAAAAGTAACAACTGCAAAAGCAGATGAAAAGGTTTCTGTGGTTGCTCGTAGAATAGAGCAAAACGGTGTTTCAGCAATGCCTGTTCTCAACAATAACAAGAACGTAATAGGTATTGTGACGAGTGATGATATCAGCAAATTGATAGCAAGGAGGACATAATATGATGATAAAGGTCAATATTTCAAGTGAAATAGTTACAAAACCCATTCTTGCAGAAGCCATACTTGAAACAGGGGTTCTTTTGAATATTTCACAGGCACACTTTGAAAGCTCTTACTGTGAGGTGGTTGCAGATGTCGCAGCAGATGATTTTGAAAAAATGAATGCTGCTTTAAGCTCCAGGGGTGCGAAGGTAAGAAGCCTTGATACACCAATTAATTGGGATGAAGATGAATGTGTGGAATGCGGCGCATGTATGTCTGTGTGCCCTACTCTGGTATTTTCACTGGATGATGATTACAGTTTGCTTGTTGACCAGTCAAAATGTATTCAATGCGGCAGCTGCATAGGTATGTGTCCACACAATGCACTTTCATTGAAAGATGCAGACCCTGCATAATATCCTGATGTCGTATTTACATGAAAGAACAATATCGTCTGAAAGAAACGATCGTCACGATCCTGGCGGACGAGCAAAGGTATATTGATATCGCCAAAGATTCGATAGCGTTCCAGAGAAATGAGCTGGAACGCTACATTTCCGGTGACCCTTTTTTCCAAAACACGCTTGAATCATATCACATGTCCCATGAAGCTCCTGAAGTTGTGGAACGTATGGTAAAAGCTGGAAATGCACTGGATATCGGTCCGATGAGTGCAGTCGCAGGCACTATCTCAGCTTTTGCTGTGGAAGCTATGGTCGAAGCAGGTGCCAGTTTTGCAATTGTTGATAACGGTGGTGACATTGCTATTATCAATGATCGTCCTGTTACAATGGGGATATATGCAGGAGAATCTCCCATTAAAGATATGGGCTTTGTCATGGAAGCGCGTGAAAGTATTACTGGTGTCTGTACTTCTTCTGGAACCGTGGGTCCCTCAATAAGCTTTGGAATGGCTGATGCTTCCATTGTTTTCTCTGACAATGTTTCACTTGCAGACTCTGCAGCCACAGCTCTTGGAAATATTACAGGTCTTGGAAAAGATGCTGTTCAGGAATCTTTTGATGTCGTAAAGGATGTTCCCGGAATAAAAGGTGCTATGGTCGTGCAGGGTGAATACATGGGCTTTTGGGGTGACGTTCCTGAACTGACCAGGGCCAATGTACGTTACGATTGTATTACTAAAGGTTAAGGAACAATTGCTAAAAATCCTAATTCAAAAAGCTAAGCGTTAAAAAGAATGCTGTAAAAGCATTCTCAATGGTATTATGTTGTAGGTGGTGCATAAGGTATTTCCTCATAAGGCTGTATCACCACAAAACCATCGCCTTTGAAAGCCATCTGAATACTTTCTCCACTTGATCTGCCTACAAATGTCTTCAGGGAAATGTCTGTTTTGATATCGGGCTTGAGATTACCGGACCATGCAACAGTTGCGTTAGGGTCGGTGTAGACTGTTTGATCATTTGTGACTTTAAGGGTAAGCGGGTCATAGTGCGTGGTAATTGCAACCATTCCAGTTCCTTGAAGCTTGACATTGAAAATTCCTCCGGCCACCATGCCGGCAACTTTTCTCATCATTTTAATATCCCAGTTGATATTTTCTTCAAAAGCCAGAAGGTCATTTCCGTTGACAAAAATGGATTGGTTCTCAAGATTTATAATGGATATTTTCTTTCCACTGTCTGCAAGGTAAACCTTTCCTGAACCTTCAGCTTTTGTCAGGCTAACTCCTTCTCCTGTTATTGCCTTCTTCATCATTTTTCCAAGTCCATGCTCGAGTACACCTTCCCGGGTGAACTTAACATTTCCAAGGTATGCTACCATTGCCCCACGCTTGATCCACGCCATCCCATTAAGGTTTAGCTCTAGCATTCTGTCGCGTTCCAGTTCGAATTTTCCCTCTCCAAGATCTCGTTGTCCGGTGCTCTTTATGAATTCACTTAATGAATAACGTGCCATTTTAGACCTTCCTTGATATTATTATGTTAATTTTGATCCTAATACATATTGTATATTTATATACATATATAAAATATATTCTGCACACATAAAACATATTCTACATGATTACTTAACTTGATCGATATTCGGTGTAAACATTAATTTGATATAGTGCACAAGCTAATATATTATTTACAGATAAAATCTAATATGAGGAGTGTGTAATATTTTGGTAAAAGTTACTCTGGTTCATGCTAAATGGTGTCATTTTTGTCCAACCGCAAGAAAGACCTGGCAAAAGTTAAAAGAAGAATTTGATTTTGAATATTCAGAAGTCGATTTTGACACTCCAGAGGGGAAAGAACTTGCAGAAAAGTTCAAAATACGCTCGATACCCACTACTATAATCGATGATAAGATCGCTTTTGTGGGCGTACCTGATGAAGAACAGGCAAGTAAGGTTGTGGCCTAAAGGTAGTTTAACATGCATGATATAATTATTGTAGGTGGTGGGCCTGCAGGACTTACAGCAGCAATATATGCTGTAAGATATGGTCTCAAAACCCTTGTACTTGAAAAAAGTGTAATACCCGGTCAGATAGCAACTACAGATGTGGTTGAGAATTATCCAGGATTCCCTACAATAGCTGGCTTGGAACTCATGGATCGTTTCAATGAGCACGCAGCAAATATCGGAGTTGAAACTAAGATAAGCGAGGTAAAGACAGTAGAAGATAATGGTAACACAAAGACAGTGTTCACTCATGATGGTGATC
>Ga0206328_116_pt1 | contig 48798 bp, 43 predicted proteins | sample SalPonR1_A_D2_MG_FD_142664 | JGI IMG/M metagenome (GOLD analysis project Ga0206328, IMG submission 142664)
AGGCTGGAAGGGTGCAGTCAGGTCTTATCATGGAGATTTCCGGTAAACCGGTGCTTTTCGATTGCGGCTGCGGTGTTTTAGGCAGAATACAGGAATCCGGTTATGAGCATACGGATATTGAGACCATTTTTTTGACTCACTTACATCTGGATCATGTGGGCGATGTACTAGCACTGCTCAAGGCTAACTGGCTCATGGGCAAGACTGCCATGCGCATCTTCGGTCCAAAGGGCACAAAAGAGTGGTTCGAGCAGATGATCTCGGTTTATGACTATCTGGAGGGGCGCTTTGAAGTAGATATAGTCGAAGTGGAAGCAGGGGAGAGCTTCTTGCTGGACGATCCTGAATGCGATTGTAAGGTCAGCACCGCCCCTGGTGTGCATAGCATCACTTCCCTGACCTACCGTGTGGAGCATAATGGCAAAGTAGTAGTCTATGCAGGTGATACAGAACCGTGTATTCCTGTATTCGAGCTTGCTGACGGTGCTGACCTGCTAATACACGAATGTTCCTTCCCTCTTAATTTCGAGATGACAAATCACACCACACCTGATATGTTCAGCCAAATGCTTGAAAAAACCCCGTTAAACGTAAAGCAACTCTATCTGTTGCATCTCTATCCTCACATGCAGGGGCACGAAGAAGAAGCTCTGGAGCACATTAAAGGGAATTTCAAAGGAGATGTGAGAATAGCCACAGACCTGCTAAAAATTGAAGTATAACTCTCAGTTTTGAGAGTCAATACTTTTTAAGAGCTTCCAGAACAGCCTTTCCGAATTTCATGGCACTTGCAGGATCTCTGGCTGTTATGATATTATCCACAACAATGACATCCTCATCCTCATAGAACGCACCAGCCTTTTCAAGTTCTGCAATGCTGGCCTGATCAGCAAATACCGTGGCACGCTTTCCCTCAAGGATTCCGGCCTTTGCCAGTATCACAGGAGACACACATATTGCTGCAACCACCTTTTCCATTTCAAAAGCCTGCAGCACAAGCTCATGCAAGGCTACATTGTTCCAGAGGTATTCCTTTGAACCACCACCACCAGATATAACAATGGCATCATAATCAGCAATAACAACATCAGAAATAGCAATATCGGGCACAACTGTGCCACCAAGCATGCCTATTGCTTCTTTGGTCGTGCTACTTGCCACAGTAATGGTAATTCCCACATCTTCAAAAACATCTCTGGGATCAAAGAATTCCTCATCCCTGAAGTCCTTCTGTGCCACAACCATCAATATTTTTTTTTCAGATACATCCCCCATCATATTATCACTCCTCGATCTACCTATAAGTAAAATAATTATCACAAATATCCAGGTATATTTGCAATTAAGGCAACTTATTCGAATTTGCTAGTAACGTATCTCACTTTTCAACCACATCAGACACATCAATAGTACCTGAAAAGAAGTTTTATTTCAAATTATTTATACATGACGAGTTCAGACTAAAAAAGCATATAAAACCTTCGCTCTTAGAGACTTAACTGTAGAGAATGAAAAATATCAACTATTCTTTCCATACTTCCTGCTTATGGTAACAATTCCAAGATAGCCGTCTACTGTCAACTCATCCCCTGTATTGATGACCTTTGTCGCATCAGGTATTCCTGTTACGCAGGGAATACCGTACTCCCTTGCGATGATCGCCCCGTGGATTAGCATACCACCCCTGCGTTCCACTATACCGCTAACAAGTGGCATCACAAATGTCATATTCGGGTCAATGGAATCGCATATAAGTATCTCTCCGAATCGTACATCGAAAAGTTCCTGATTTCTGTTTATCACTCTGGCGATACCGCTGACAAATCCTTCCCCCGCAGGCTGTCCCTGGATCTGACGTTTATGTTCTTTCTCATCAAGGCTCTCTTCTTCAACTCTCATTTTTTTCACAGGAATGTATGATCCATCATTAAGAGCTTTCAGCAATTCATCCTTCTCTATATCATAATCCATAGCATCATTGCCATTGTTTACTGATCTGGCTGCTATCCTGCTTTTTGCTTCTTTTAGAGATGAAAGATACTGTTCCTCTATTCTTCCCAGATAGATATTGTCATCATCCCTCAATCGATAGCTTGTGCGTCCTGTATCAAGCAATTCTTTCGCACACTTTCTGTTACTTTCGGAAAAGGCGGATATGAAGCGCTTTTCCAGTTTACCATCATCTGCTTTGCTTGGCATTTCCTTTTCAGGGTTGGAAGCTAACTCTATTATCAATCTCAGCAGATCTTCCCTTCCTTTGAAGTAACCCGAATGTCCGAATTCATCAAAGAAGCCTTCGACCCCTTCCCCAAAATCATCTTCAATGATATTGTTCCTTGCTTTTTCCATAAGTGTAGCATCGTTTCTCAGCATGCCTGCCAGTCTGTTAAGCTCATGGTTCCTGCTCACACTTAGCAATCCTGAACCAGACAGCAGGTCCATGAATTCGTATGGGTTGGAGGGTCGTATCACATCATTGTAGACCTGACCGAACATCCTCATTCCGTGGGCAAACGGAATGAACTCATCGATGTACCTCTGCTTCCATTTTTCATGTAACTCATCTCTTCGCATGATCTCTTCAGCAAGCTCAGCGTTGTTCATGTCATTTATATCAATGGCTTTCAATACTGTTTCATCCTTTATCATTTCAGGGATCAATTCATTCTCTACCCTTTTACGGAGCTCCCCCAGATTATCCATGGTCCTTCTGAGGGATAAATACCAGAGTTTTTTCTTGTCACCTGTAGTTGTTATGGGTCTTGACTGAAGTACAAAGATATCTTCTCCCTTCCTGGTCCATTCAATATCCTGAGGCATTCCAAACCTCTTCTCCAGTGCCATTGCTATTTCATACAACCTGTGCACATAATCATCATCCAGAGGAATACTATTTGCTATCTCAACACCGGTTTTTTCAAGAATGGTTCCTGTATCCCTCGATCGTGTAACCAGTTCGCGGCTTGAAGGACTTGTATGCTGAACAATATGCCCCGATCCTCTGTCTACTATCCATCTATCCGGTTCCACATCACCATCAACAAGTCCTTTGTTCAGTCCGTGTACTGCTTCAATTGCCATCTGTTCAGTGTTGTCCGGACTGCTGCTAAAGATAATTCCTGAGACATCTCCCTCAACGAGTTCCTGCACCATCACCGCCATGCTGCTGTGTTCTATATCCAGTCCCAGCTCTTCCCTGTAGAGAAAAGCCGCATCTGACCACAGGGATGCCCAGACAAGCCGGATATGTTTAATAATTGGATCCACTCCCTTAACATTCACATAAGACTCATGCAAGCCCGCGAAGGATGTATTGCTGGAATCCTCTCCTGGAGCTGAGGATCTGACAACTACAGGCAAATCGCCGAAGAATTTGTTTAACTGGCGCCTCATTTCCATTTCAAGAGCTTCAGGTATTGCTGTGTTCAGGAAATGCCTCCTTATCCTCAGGGATGTATCCCACATCTCCTCCCAACGCATGTCCTTGACATCCTTTCTGGAAAGTTCCATGGTTATCTTTCCCCTCAATATGCTAGAATCCAGGAACATCTCATAGGCTTTTGTGGTGATGCACACAAAAGGAGGTACTTGCAAACCTTCGGCAGCTATGGTATATAAAGAGAAAGCTTTTGATCCTATCAGTTCATTATGTTCTTTTTGTATCTCTTCAAAAGGTATCACAAGTTCTTTCATGTCATATCTACCTCTGTGACATTCTGGAACTTACTGGCAACAATATACCTTTCCACATCCATCTTCATCAAAGCTGATGAAGGAGATTGGATGAAATCCATGAGGTAGGGATGCTTTTCAAGATATAGTAATTTGATATCATCCGACTTTTCAATCTCTAGTACTTTTCCTGTTGCGTTTACAGCCATGGCATCCTTGAAGTCACTCTCATCATTAGATCTGTTATCTATCATCATGGATGCCTTCCTGGATTCACTGAGATAGGAGTATTTCCGCGTGGACACTGGGGTCACAAAAAATATATATTTGAGATTATCACTTGACAGGAAAGCCACAAGGTTGGTATAGGGTTCATTCTCATGAAAAGTCGCAAGTACTCCCAGTTTCTGCTCTTCCATAAGAGCTTTCAATCGTTCTTTAAGATATCTATTTGTCATTTCAGGGATCACCCTCACTTTTTACCCACTTTTAAATTAGCTCCTGTGTATTTATGCTTTACCAGGAAGATTTGGTGAAAAGGCTAAATGAATAAAAGAAAGACAATTAAAAGAAAAATGAGTTGCAAAAAGAATCCAATAAAGCAAAATTAAATATAGAGGGCAAAATAGAAATAAGAGTTACAGGAAATTGACCTGATATCTCATTTCATGAATACCTCATAGATATCAACTGTGATCTATGGATTCCTGCTGCTCGTCCAGATGTCATCGATATAGAGAATGCTCATCATATCACAGTAAAAATAGTTCTCTAAGGCGCAAACATTCCTGTGAGCCACGATGCTGAGAAATATCTGGACGAAAAAGGTGTCATCTGTGCTCCTGATCTCATTGCCAACGCCCGGTGCTGTCATTTGTGCTACAATTGAGTATGAAGGTGGCACTGAATGTGATGCATTGGAGATTGAGGAGAAGATACACTTGAACACGCGAGCTGTTCTGAGTGGATATATAGAGAAAGGGATAGTTCCAAGGCAGGATGCGCTGGATATTGCTGTCAGGTGGCTAAAAAAGGTGATGGTTTATAGGCGCTGCTCATTATTCTCATCAGCCTGATTTTATATGAGTGTGCCCATTAGCAGACCTCAATATCATTCTGGCATCCACTGTAATTTTACAAGTCTTGCTTTTCTAAAAATGCAAGTCTCATTTTCTCAAGGAGAATCTCTGCATCATCAGCCCCCATATATTTTTGTACAGATGGCTATAAAAACCTCCATATCCCATTTGAATCGGATGATTTAATTCTGATAGAAATCTTTTTAAAAATGAGAGTCTATATTTATTTGTGGGTTTTAAAAAATGATGGATGAAATGTCTAAAAATGAGGGGTTCATAGGTACTATTCAGTATATGATCAAAAACAAAAAAGAAGGATCTCTGCTTGCAGGACGCTTTTGTCTTAAGATAGTGCTGAAAATCTTCGCTTTTCTGATATACTTGCATGCTACGAAATTGCTCTGCTTCCGGGCGATATGGGAATTGTTATTGAGGAAAGAAATAAGTTCGGTGAATTTGCAGACATAACTGTAATTACAATGTCTCAGGTAGCCGCTTTTAATCTTTCATATGAACAGCCTTCAGTTGAACCAGGACAAGGAATTTCAATAGATCTCTGAAACTATTTATCTCTATAGGCTGCATTTAAAGGCCATTTAATTGATAAAATATAATATTTGTTTAGCATTACTTTGAATGTAAATTAAACATATTCGGATTTAAACCAAAATTAGATAATTGTTGATTTTTGTATTTTTCATTTTTCATAGTCATACATTAGCTAAATATCGAAGTTCTTTTCTATTTATCGATAAGTATATATGTTGTGTTCATATACCTTAATTACAGGTTTCAGTGGAACCGAAAGATTTTCTGAATGATATATCTTAAAATTATTGTGGGAAATGTGATATTATGAATTTTACTCCAAAAAATAAACTAAGCAAGCAGAAAGGTGGAAAAAAGAACTTGAAAATATCATTTCTAGTTCTGATCTCTTTTGTTTCAATTTTTATGTCAGGATGTATATTCGATGAAGCACAAGGTGTTGAAATTTCAGGAGATATTGGATATTCTGTAGGTTCCATTAGTGAAGATCAAACAGATATCCAAAAGATCCAATGGACAGCTAGTGTCGGAAATAATGGAGAAATAACGGCAAAAAACGTCAGCTGTAAAGTTATACTTCATCCAGAAGTATCATCAAGATTGATTGATCTTGAAGGAGATACAAAACATATTGGAAACTTAGAGTCTGATACCTGGGAAGGCTTTAAAGGTAATGCAACATTTAATGCAGCCAATTTAAGCAAACAAGACATGGATGAATGGGGAAAGCTTATCGAAGTAAAAGTAATGTGGGAAGAGAATGGAGAAATGTTTGAAAAAACAATTCCTGATATGGTAAAATGACTTGAACCTATTAGATTTAGGCGAATCGAGATTTGAGGTGGTAGGAATTGAACAAAGTTATAAAGTTGATCATTTTATCCTTAATTGCTGTAGCTGTTGTCTTAACTGCAGTAATCCTAATTAGCAATTTATACTTCACTGTGAATTCTGTCGAGACGGGCAGTGAACAGGTTGTCAGAATAAGTGAGGAAGACCTGGATAATAATGTTTTGATTGCGAGAAGCTACGGTTACGAGGATCATCTGGTCTTCACATATGTTCCTCGTACTCCAGAACAGAAGATCGATCTATACTAAAACCAAGCTTCTGGAGCATGCTTTGGGCCACTTTCTGGTTTACGATGTTATCCTCAACCAGTAATATCTTCTGATCACTGCTGGAAATTTCATGCATATAATGGTCTTTTGGATGAGAATGTGACTTTTTGGTACCTTGCTCTTCACACCCTAGGGTACTCCCATCGTTCCAACTCCGGCGTAGAATTACAAATTGAACGCTTACGTTCTCACTGTACATACAGACGTAGATTTAATCCTTGATCGATTTTACCTCAAAGATAGATTGATATTTGCCATACATATCAAGCAGTCTAAAAATTAAAAACTAAGTTTAAAGCTCATTTTTCGAGTTGTGCACATAATAGCCGAAAAGTATATGTTTTTTTAGTAAAGTTATGCTAAAAAATCGCCTCTAATAGAAGACTATCTAAAAAAGTTTTATAGCCCGGCACGGATTCGAACCGAAGTTGCGGGATCCAGAGTCCTGCATGATTGACCACTACACTACCGGGCTACTATGAATACAGTTCCTTAATAGGAAACGTTACATATTAATCTATCGGCTGCTTAGAGGTTTTCAGGATTTTCATTTAAAACTGCAGTCCACCACCAGCGTGCCATATCCAATAGATCCTTGCTAAATTGCCCGGATAAGCGGTATTCTCCACCTTTATTTGAGATGAGACCTCCACCAAGTAACTTGTTGCGCATAGAATAAAAAGAGGCGCGGCCGATATCAAGCTCTTCAAGTAGCTGTTCCCATTCATTAGTTTTAATGGGGTTGCCATTTCTTTGTCGCTCTTCGACCATTATGAGAAATTTCTGACCGCGTACTGCAGTCGTCTCTTCTTGAAAGAGACGTCTCATAAGATTGTAATAAGGATCTCTTGAATGTGTAATACGTGCATTTGCATCGGAACGTACTACTAGAGTTGTCGATGTACGGGGTGCGTTTTTTATGATGGACATGTATGATTTATACTATTATGCTGCGCATGATCCACTTTTAGATTCAAGAGCATTCTTTATTAGATCGATATATTCCTCTTTCAAAGAGTATACTATAGGTGTTTTATAAGATTCTTTGTAAGATCTTAATACACCCAATTTTGAATATATGTAGCCTACCATGGATGCAACTGCACTACGTGAAATATCATAGTTGCTGTTAATTTTTCCATGTAATTCATCGACAGTAATTTCTTTTACTTGCAGAAAAGTGGATAGTATGCAACTGCGAAGGCCATTACCATCAAGTTCAATGAATTTTTTTAACCTTCGTTTAATTTTTAATCGAATTGACTCCATAGCCACACCTCTCGATGTTAATCTTTATAAGTACTATTTATATATATGTGACTATACCTATAAAAAGCTTTAGACTTTTTCTGTTGTTCCATTAAGGTATTATAGTATTATTTAGAATAAATATTGTTTAGTTTTGGTGATTCTATGGTTTATGAATATGATACTGGAAAGAGCACGCTTTATTTTGATAGTGTGGAACTTCCACCCCTCAGTCAGGAAAAGAATATAATTGGTACCTGCACTAATTGCAATTCTGATGTACAGAGTGTGAGTTATCATAATCATGAAAAAAATAATATTGTTGCCGCTAGATGCGTAAAATGTAATCTTTTTAATGCTATAGTTTATGACACCCTCTGGAACTGGTTAGGTGAAGAATCAATATCTTCTGATATCATCTCCAAGATCGGTAGTTCAGGAAATAAGATAATTGAGCCAAGAATCGAAGCACCAATGGATACTGAAGAATTACATTATTTACGATCAATTCCCGCTAATAAACTGAGTGCAGTATTTTCACCTGCTGAGATCGAAGCAATGTTTCTGAAGGCATCAGAGCAAAAATACGTCCGACAATATTTATACCGAGCTCGGAAAAAATACCAGGACTTCAATGATCTTTTTGACATTATGCTTAATATTTAAGACAATGTATACTGCTACAAATATTAAATAAAGTAAAACAATGCAAAGTAAAATCCGGACGTTTAACAAAAATTTAAAGTGCATACAGTTCAATAAAAATTAGAATATTACTAAAAATATCAAAAATCGACATTTGCAAAAATTTACTAATTACTTTCACGCATATTTTGAGATATTATTATTAAAAATGAGTATATTATAAGGCTATATTTATAATATTGTTTTTTGAGTGTTTACTCTATACTATTTGCATTGAATATGTTCATATCCACATAGCATTAAATCTGCACTACTTTTTTAAAAATATACATCTAAATAGAACTAAATTTAAACTGTTTTTGTTATTCACTTAATTAACTTCGTTCATTACATATACTATAAGAATAATATGAGATTTGTCTTGGTATAACTAAAGCATATACTTTTTTGTACTAAATAGTGGGGTTGAAGGCCGAAACAGCTCTATTCATATAGACTTTAGAACAGCTCATTGAACAGAAATATAACAAAATATGGTTTTTCCGAAATTTCAATAAGCATGATTATAGACTATAAGAATGAATTTTTGTGTACGCTTGATTACGATTTTAGCTACGTTATTTTGAAAACGGTAGCATAGGGGCTTATATTAAACAAATATTTTGTAAACTTGTAAAAAAAGCATTTTTTCTGATAATTAGACAAGATCTGGCGAAAAATCTCACACTGTCATAATAATTTGCTGAGTTGAAATTGTTTATAACTAATAGTAATTTAGTAAACAATTTTTATTACATTTTTTGAATTTTGTCAACTCATAACTCTCAGAAAATTGAGCACTAAAATTAATTTTACGCAAAGTTTACTCATATGTTTCTAACTTACAACCCCTATACTAAGCAAGTTAAAAATATTTTTATAAATATAGTCTTAATATATTGTTTTGAAAATGTACACAGTAGAAAAAAACAGATTGAGTTATTTAAACTAATGCAATAATTTGATATGCTTATGGACTTGTAAAATATTAATGTTTTGCTTTTACCAATTATTTACGCAATTCTTAAAGACTCCTATTCTAAAAGTTGCATCATTGAATAAAAAATATTACTTTGATTCCAGTCAGCTAAAAAAATCAATTATATTCGAAATAGCTAAAGTATTGAGTGATTAAACAATGATGGTAGTAGTTATTGAAGGCCAATAAAAATAATAGTACCTATCATTAAATTCAAAAATATGGAACAAAGAATCAATAGAAAAATTCCAATAAATAAATTGATTTTTCACATCCATTTTTTAATAATACTAAATATAGATTCCATCAATCCAAAATAATATAAATTGCACTAAACAAGAAGTTGCATAAAAATAGTGTGATGGCATCGATAAATGATCGATGCCGGTGATGTCCCTACCCAACAACTTCACCTTGAACATATGTATATTTGAAATTTAACATATATAAGCATGACGATAGAACCATATTTGCAGTGTTTTCAAGTGATCAGAGGAAAATCAGCACAAAACTTTATAAAATAAATGTTACATCTTAGTAATAAATTATACAATTTTAGTTTTTATTCACCTATGTTAATTAATATATTTAGCAATTAAAAAGTGTAGCAGAATGAAATTAGATTTATTTTTATAAAAATAGCATTAATTAATAAACACTTCTAGTAAATATTATTTAAATTAAAAAACATATTTAGAATTATAATATCATGTCACTATAATCTATTACTTTAATAATAAATTTTGAGTATGTACTTGCTATTAATATTGCATATGTTAAATCAAATTAATTTGTAAAATACATTTTGACAATATTAACATTCATAGATATTATACTGATATTTTTGAATTTTTGCTATACTTATTAAATTACACCTCACTTTTTTAAAGGAATATATTGATATATAATAAATACAAGCTTATAAATAGTTCTTATGTAGAATGATAAGTTTATTCTGATAAATAAGTACACAAATGATCAATGCACATATCGTATGTAAAACAAATTATTTAACAAAAATAATATTTTACCTGTTAAATAATTTATCCATTTTAAATCAATATTACTTTAATACCAACTTTGTATATTATCAAAATATGAAAATAATAATTAATAAACCATATTATTTAATATGTATATTCAGCAATAGCAATTGTTGTTTTTCAGCAATTTCAAAAAATGAGGGGAAAAATGAGAGTTCATTTTTCAAATAATTGGGTAAATAGGTGATTATAAACAATATTTTTCAATGGTAATAACTATTAACTTTGAGTCCTTTTCCTGTAGGCCAAGGGGTAAAAGGGAATGGACAAAAACAGATTTTTACTATATTCAACGATATTTTTGATAATGGGATTATCGGATGCGGTTATTCCCGTATTACCAGAGCTTGCTGCAGCAAATAATGGAAGCAATGGAGCTTTTGCATCCAGTTTACTATTCTCAGGTTACTTCATTGGAGCACTACTAACAATGCTTCCTTTCGGGATACTTGCTGACCGCTATGATCATTTAAGATTTATTGTCCTGTCAGTACTTCTGACATTGGTTTCTGGAATGTTTTTAGCAATAAGTGATAACTTATATATCCTGATAGTTGCACGCTTCATGGAGGGATCTGCATGTGGTGCATTTTTCCCGGCTGCATATGCAATGCTATCTGAATACGTCAATAAGAATCGTTACATCGGTGAGCTTAATTTCCTGTTAAATGCTGGCCTGGCACTTGGTGTAGCAATTGCAGGATACCTAACACAATGGTTCATCAGAGGCGGTATATTTTTGTTTACCGGACTTGCAGGCATCCTGTTCCTGATAGGTTTATTGATGCTCAGATCCCAACCAAACATTGTAAGGATCAAAAGCAAAGAACCCTTCACAACATCAGTAATATCAGAGATAAGAAAATTTAGATTTATATTGTTTAACAAAAATTACATAAGTATATGGATAACTACTTTCCTGCTTTTCGGTATCAGTGGGGTTTTAATGGCATTCTATCCGGACTTTAGTAAAGATTTTCTTAGTAAAACCGAGCTTGGAGTAACAATTGGACTGCTCTACGTAAGTTCAATGATAACAAATATCGTAGTTGGAAGAGCCAATATAAATTACCGGGAAATGATCAAATATGGTATCATAATAGCTTCTCTGGGTACATTAATATCAATAAAATATCCATTGATCGGTTTTACACTAATAGGAGTGGGAACAGGAGCTGGCATGATAGGGCTTCCAATAGCAGTAACTCACATGAACATAAAAAAAGGCGTAGCAATGGGATTTTTCAATACAAGCACATATGCAGGCCTGGGAATCATGCCCATATTACTTGGTTTCTTCCTAAATACACTTGGATTCCAGCTTCTTTTTGCAATTAGTGCCTTAATCCTGTTCCTGTCTATATTCTTTAAGGATGGGCTTAAAAGCGAGTGAAAACTTTAATATTTTTAAAAATTAAATCGAAAAATTATTAAACTTAGTATTATTATTTTGTACAATGTTCAAAAACGATTCTCTGAATTGTGCATATATTTTAAGAATATTGGCCTGTATACTGGTTCTAAGCTTATGTATTTTCCCTGCCAGTGCAATAATTGTTGATGTGGCCCCGACAAATGCACCACATGGAGCTGTTATATTAATAATGGATGGCGTTAGTTCTTGTTATATTTATCCTGAGTTTACACCCTACGCAATAGATGGGTCACTTATTGAAAAAGCAGACAACGACAACATGTCATTTATATTCGACCAGAGTTGTCGGGTTTTAGATGTGGTTGCACCTCAAACGTATACGGAAGCCGGACATTCCGTTCTAGTTACTGGTTACTCTAGGGCTGATGGAGATATTGTTGGGGGATATGACACAACGATATACGATGTGGCACACGATTATGATTACCTGACGTTTGCAATCATGGAAAAGGGTGATTTCTCATCCATGTGCGAAGAACAGAATGTTGTGGTCCATGATGCTACCAACTCAATAAACAATCCTGAAATGCTTGTCAAGACCAATATTCACTCAATCGATAACAAAAAAATATCAATGGATGTAGCTAAGTTCTTTCAAGATCAAGCATCCATAATTCCTTTTCAGCTACAGAATTACCCGGAAGGCTCTATAGAAAGATACAATGCTTACAATAAATGGGCAATTGAAACTGCGATCAATAACATTGAATTTATGGCACGGACTTATCCAGAAGAACATTATATCCTTACTATCAACGTAGGAGCCACCGATTCTGCAGGTCACTACAAAAAAGATTCAGGTTATATTGCAACTATAGAAGGAATAGATAGTGTTTGTAAAACTCTCTACGACACCTGTAATGAGAATAATATAGCATTCGTCATGACAGCTGATCACGGCATGGCATTTTCCACAGAAGATTCACGCGGTGGACATCAATCGAAAAAATATTCCGTAACCACAGAAGCACAAAAGGTCCCATTTGTAATATCCTCCCCGAATGTAAAAAGTGGATTAGTTCAAGGCGAATTTGGTCAGGAGGACATTCCCCCGACAATTCTTTCAGTTCTGGAGCTTCCGGATAAATTGAGGCTTGCAGATGGTTCTACAATACCAGTAACAAAACATATAACACTGAACATAAAGACCTTTGAAACTGGTAACATAATTCTTCTGAATAATGGAATGATACTTGCTGAAGCTAGTAGTACCAGCAACTGCCTTTTCAGAGGAATTGAACCTGGTCCTAATTATACAATCAGATTTCTACCAGATGCAGACGAAAACAATGTACTTGAACAAAAAATCGATCTTCAAAAAAGTGAGACTATTGTTTTTAGTTCATCTTCCCATAAATCTTTAGAAAATAATGAACTGCTAAATTCCCGGCATATAATTGGCGGTTCACTCATTGCTTTGATAAATGTCACTGGCCTAATAATGATACGGAGAATATTGAAAAGTGGATAAAACAGAAAAATACCTTTGATCGACCTATGTCTAAAATAAGGAGGAATGTTTTGAGATATATCGAAACAGGTCTTTGATATTGAAAAAAGAGCACCAGTTTTATTGACGCTGTTTTATAATGTTCCACTGCCTTAACTACAACCCAATATAGTGCTATTTATTAACATGTTAATAAATAGAATAATTATATATGATCTTTTTTTGTCAGGACTAATTGATGAGTAACATTCTTAAATACTCTAAGATAATAGTATTATATGGATATCTGAATTGATTTTACTTATATGGGGAGTTAGTATGACAGAAGTAGAAATTGATGTGAGGGGGGAGACCTGTCCGGTACCTCTTGTTGAGTTCCGTAAAGCTTTGCGAAAGGCTTCATCCGGGGATGAACTAATAGTCATAGGCAACCATCCTGCATCAAAAGTAGAAATACCTATGGCATCTGAAGTTATGGGTCTTGAAGTCGTCGATATTGAAGAAAAGAACGATGAATGGAAGATCAGAGTAAAGAAATAGGTGATAAGATATGCCTGATAAAGCTGTTTTGGTTGTCCATAGCGGAGATTTTGACAAAATGTACAGTGCCCTAATAATAGCCAACGGTGCACTTGCAATGGGAATGGATGTCTCAATGTATTTTACTTTCTGGGGTTTGCAGAGGCTTAAGAAGAATGGACTTGGAAAAGGCCCCCTGTCTAAGATGCACATGTTTGGCTTTGGTAAATGGATGGTCAGAAAGAAAATGCAAAAATCCAATGTCGCCTCTCTGGAAAAGCTGATGGAAGACTACAAGGACCTCGGAGGTAAGATCATTGCCTGTGAAATGACCATGGAGATCATGGGCGTCAGAAAAAAGGATCTGCATAAAGAATGGATAGATGACTATGGCGCTGTAGGAACTTACATCTATGAAGCCAAAGATGCAAAGATCACGCTTTTCATATAATTTGCATATAATAACCAACAATGGAGGGTATAAATGTTTGGGGAAATGACATATCTTGATAATGCTGCCAGTACACGATTAGATGAAAAAGTACTGGAAGCTATGAAACCGTATTATTTTGAGACTTATGCGGTTGCAACATCTGAATTTGGATATTCCATGGGAATAGATGCTAAAGAAGGACTGCAGGAAGCCCGGGAAATGATTGCCAGGTCCATTGCTGCTTCAGCAGAGGAAATTGTTTTTACATCAGGAGACACCGAGTCAAGTAATATGGCCATAAAAGGTGTTGCTCAGGCACTGCAGGATAAAAAAGGGAAGCATATAATAATTTCAAAAATTGAGGATTTCTCAGTCCTGAACACTGCAAAAATGATGGAAAAACAGGGATTTAATGTTAGTTTTATAAATGTAGATTCCGAAGGAATACTTGATCTGGAAGAATTAAAAAATACAATAACAGATGAAACTATACTTGTATCCATACAGCATGCGAACCAGGAGATAGGTACTCTTCAGAATATCGAAGCAATTGCTAAGATATGCAAAGAGAAAGATCTAGTAATGCACACCGATGCAACTCATAGTTATATGAGAGTGCCAATTGATGTTACAAAAATACCTGTCGATCTTATCACAATCTCAGCCCATACCATCCATGGTCCACGTGGCATAGGAGCTTTGTACATCAGAGAAGGTACCCCCATAAATAAATGGATGGATGGCGGTTTTCAGGAAGCGAATAGACGTGCCGGCCTTGAAAATATACCTGCAGCCGTTGGATTTGCAAAGGCAGTAGAACTAGTGACAGCTGAAGAGACTGAAAAGCTTGCATCACTGCGTGATTATACTATCAAGCGTGCTGAAGAAGAAATACCACATGTAACACTAAATGGAAGCAGAGATCAAAGATTACCCCAGAATGCAAATATCACATTCCATTATGTGGAAGGTGAGTCCATGACACTACATCTTGATATGCGTGGTTTTGCAGTGAGTACAGGATCAGCGTGTTTTAGCCGTTCCCTCGAAGCAAGTCATGTTATAATGGGTATTGGCGGAGATCACGAAAGAGCACATGGATCAATTCGTTTCACATTTGGACGCTATAACAGCAAAGAAGATGTTGATGCTGTAATGGATTCAATAAAGGATATCGTAGCACAGCTCCGGGCTATAAGTCCGCTTTATGATAGTAATTAGAGGTGATAAAATTGAAGTTCCCATACAGTGAGAAAGTTCTTGAGCATTTCAAGAATCCCAAAAATGTTGGCAAAATAGAAGAAGCCGATGGAAAAGGGATGGAAGGAAGTCCTGCATGTGGTGATATGGTAGCAGTTTATCTCGATGTCAACGAAGAAACAATGATAATAGAAGATGCTAAGTTCGAATCATATGGCTGTGCATCAAATATTGCAACAGCATCCATAATTACCGAGATGGCAAAAGGCAAAACACTTGAAGAAGCAAAAAAAATCACCTGGAAAGAAGCTACTGAGGAATTGGGTGGGCTTCCTCCTGTTAAAGCACATTGCTCCGTATTGGCAGTAGAAGGTCTAAGAGCTGCTATTCGTGATTATGAGGAAAAGCATGGACTTATTACTGAGAATGAGCCAACAACTGTTGATGTTGTAAGAAGCCGGCTTAAGCACGTAATGAACCCAATGGCCGGTCTTGATATAATCCGTACAGAGCTGGTAAGCAAGATAGAAGTCAATGATGGTGTTGTGAGAATACTGATCGACCTCCCATCTACCCACCAGTTTGCAGCTGCGATCAAAGAAGATACCCTTGAAAAAATCGAATCTCTCTGGGATGTAAAAGAAGTAAACATCGTTTTCACTGAATGAATTCGATCTTATTTTTTTTATCTCTTGGACAAAGCCTTAATATTTGAATATAAATAGTGATAATGTGAGATTGAATAATGACCTTAGTGTGAATTCAGATGATCTGGAAGATTTTCAGAATAAAATCAATGTTCATTTCGCAGATCAATGCCTTTTAATTCAGGCGTTGACACACGGTTCTCTTTTTAGCGGTGATAGTGAAAAACTGGCAACTTTTAAAAAGGCTAATAAGCTCGAAGATACAGATTATGAAAAGCTGGAATTTCTTGGGGATTCGGTTCTTGGTTTGATAGTTGCAGAATATGCCTATTATGACAAAGAAATTAAAGATTACACAAAGAAGACAGGTAAATCAATAGAAGGCGTTTGTACAGATCTCAAAAAAACACTCGTTTCAAATGAAAGTTTGAAATCAATAGCAAACAAACTAGATCTTGATAATTATGTCCTGTGTGGACCTCATGTTAATATTGACGGTAAGTTACCAGATATTATAGAATCTCTAATTGGCTCTATATATCTTGGTAGTTTAGGTTACTGCCAGGCAAGAAAATTCGTTTACACATTTTTTGAACTTGAAAAGGCACTGAACAAAATCCCTCATTTGAATCCTAAAGGAAAGATTAAAGAATTCTTCGATAAACAAGAATCAGATTTCGAATATAGGGTCTTAAGTGAACAGGGAATGGCTCATGACAAATGTTTTATTGTTGGTTTATTTGTTGATGGAGAATTGATTTTGGAAGGATATGGTAAAAAGATCAAGGATGCTGAGAAGGATGCTGCAGAAAAATACCTTCAAAGTTGATTTAGTTCCAACTTGATCACCTCTACTTTCACTTCACTTCACTTTATTTTTCTTTATTTAGCTGGGAGTGCAAATATGAATTCAGAATTTCAGTAAAGAATGACCTTTTTCATTTATCTATGATAACTTTATATGTTTATATAACAACTATCTTAACGGAGGGATTTAATGCGAGTAATTATTGCTTCTGGATTATCGGGTAATGAGAAAAAGAGAACAATTTTTGCAATTGCAAAAGATATTGCTGCTAAAGGGAGCAATCTAGCTGTTGTTCTTACTGAAGCAGACGAGCATGATGTGAAAAGTGAGATAATTGATGTTCCTGGAATTCATCCAAGGGAAATGATCTCCAGTTGTGTTCCTTGCAGCTTTCAATTCGACCTGATAAATGAGATCGAAAAAATAAGAAAGATACCTGATGTTGAATTTATCATAATAGAACTACCATTCAGTTCAATACCAAATGATATACAGGAAGCTCTTGAAAATATGAACTATGAAGATATGACATTTGCGCCATTACTTTATGTTATTGATGCTAAACAGATGGAATCCAGTATCACCAAGATTCCAAAACTTATCAAAACTCAAATAACAAATTCCCAAATTCTTTCTATAAACACCGATGATGCTTCTGCAGAAAAGATAAGTGCATTAAGCAGCACATTAAAAGATATGAATCCTTCTGCCAATGTTGTGGATTTCTCTTTAAATTCTAAAGGACAGGATTTTGAGAACTTAATAAGTTTATTTAATAATTGAACTATAAATAAAAGAACAATATCACGCTTCATTTGAAGCGTGCACTCATTGTTTTCCACAACACATCCATTTTTTCTGCTGGGATACTGAGAGGAATTTCACAACCTGTAGCAAGGATAAATCCTTTTTCAGGGGCAGCACTCATGCAGCTATTGACCTCAAATTCAAGATCAGATGGAGATTCCGAAGTGAATACATATGGATTTATATTGCCCATCAGGCAGATACCTTCATCCTGGAAGTTCTGGAAATCCCTGTAGCAATAGCGCTGTTTGCAACCTATGCTTTTATGGTTATGGAGTTTATCGCAATCGACACCATATTCCTCTCCAAGCTTTTTCACATTTCCAAAAGCAAAATTCAGAGCATCGGGTTTGAGTTTCATTTCAAGGTCATGGAATGCACGTGCTGCACAATTATGTGATATTACATACCCACCGTTTTTCTGAACATGGGAGTAGACCTTCTTTGTGTACTGTACTCCAAATTCATCGGCCATATCAGGACTGAAAAGCTCGGCTGTACTTTCCCCGTTCTCTGCAAATATTCCGTCAGCTCCTGCTTCAAGCATTATATCAGCAAACTCGATACAACATTCTGTGAGCACATCAAGCATGGAATGGAAATTATCGGGATCAAAGAGCATTTCACTGCACATCTTGGTTCCCCCAATTAACTGGGACACAAGCATTAATGGCGTTAATGTTGCACAGGAAATAAAGGCCTCATCATTTAGTTCTTTATTCATTATACTAATGGATTCAGCAATGGTCTGTACTCTTTCAGACTTTCTCATTGAATCAGGATCGATTTTATCAAATTCCTTGGATGAATCCATTGGATATTCAATGATCTTAGGGTATTCATTCTCTCTTAGATCCAGTTTTGTTCCAAGAGCTTCAGCTTCCACAAGTAGACATCCCCATGGAGCCATTACGTTGTCATGGTGATACATTTCCCTTGCAAGTATCTGTGCTCTGGCAATACCCTTAGCTGAACGATAGGCATCATTCAGACTTGTACCCATTTTTTCAAGAACAGCATCTCCAGCTCCAAACCACAGATAACCATAAGGCATTCTATCAACTTCTTTTCCTTTGAGCGCGTTAATAAAGCGTTCTTTTGAGTTCATATCATCTGTCATTTTTGTATCTCCGTTGTCTATTAAAAGCTGATGAATAGAATTTAGAATCCAAAATTATCTGCATAAAACTGTCTCAATTACAGTATTTAACTCTACTCCCTCAAATTACATTGAATTTAAAGCATTGAAGTGAAATTGTTGTAATTGAAAAGAAACCAGGATCCAAAAATAATGAGGAAAGCACCACAAAGATATAATATTCTCTCATGTGCACGTGGAGATACCATTTCTTTTCCCTTTGAACAAGAAGAAGATACAGTTACCAGAACCAGAAGGTCTGCTATCCAATGACCAAGAACAAATGATAAAACTGCAAAAATTCCCACGAGATATGCCTGAAGAAGGATGGAACTTCCGGCTGTTAGCCACCAGATAAGTACAGTTGGATTAAAGGCAGTTGTCACAGCACCTGCAGAAACCGGGCTTGAACACAGATCCACCTTACTGGCAGATTCGGATATGTTTATCTCTGATACATGTTTTGCACTTTTTATCAGAAAAATACCGAAAATGAACATAACTACTCCACCTACTATAGTCATGTACGATATCATTTCTTCTCCAATAATGGCTGCTACACCTACTATTATTAGAAGGAATATCATAGATTCAACAAAAGCATGGCCTGTAAATACAAAAATACCTGTCTTCCAGCCTTTTTTAAGAGCAATACCGACTGTTGTGAACATCATTGGACCAGGAATCATTGCAGCAGAGATTCCAACAGTGAATCCCATGATCAAAGATCTGATCAACTCGATAATAAGATCAAGCTGTGACAAGATCATGAGTTGTATTATGTTATTTTTATATATAATATCTCCCGCAGAGCAGATATAAGTAAGAGAAAGATGCATTAGTTAAATCAAAAAAGGAAATAATTTTATGGCGCTGGAATGTACTTTATCTGAAGAATTGGCCGTTGAGGAGTATTTTATTGAAGAGGAACCATATTATGTTCCAATTGGCAATGAGATAGAAATATTTACTGCAGCTTACAAAAATCAGCTGCCTGTTAATTTGAAAGGACCTACAGGATGTGGAAAAACCCGTTTTATGGAATATATGGCCTACAAATTGAAAAGACCACTAATTACAGTTGCATGCCATGAGGACCTTACTGCAACAGACCTAGTGGGAAGATTCCTCATCAAAGACGGTTCTGTGGAATGGAACGACGGACCACTTTCTAAGGCTGTTAAAAGTGGTGCGATTTGTTATCTTGATGAAGTAGTGGAAGCCAGAAAGGATACTATAGTTGTCATACATCCATTGACCGATGACAGGCGTATGATCCCTATAGATAAATTGGGGATCTTGCTTAAAGCATCACCTGAGTTCATGTTTGCTATATCCTATAATCCGGGATATCAAAGTGTTGTGAAAGACCTAAAGCAAAGCACAAGACAAAGATTTGTTGCAATCGATTTTTATTATCCTCCTGCTGACCTTGAAAGACAGATTGTTGCCCACGAGAGTGGGATTGATGAAAATATGGCAGAATCCCTTGTGGAAATTGGCCAGAGCATCAGGAATTTTAAACATCATGGACTCGAGGAAGGAGTCAGCACACGTTTACTGATATATGCCGGAAAGCTCATTCATGAGGGCATAGAGCCAAAAGAAGCATGCAGCATTTCTATGGTAAGATCCATCACCGATAATTCGGATCTGCAAAAGAGTATTGATGAGATAGTTTATGCAATTCTGGAATGATGGAGTGAGACAGAACTTTGCCACACTATAGTGACAGACATATTGCGGAAGAAAAAGAAATTACTCAGTTACTGGAACTTAAGTATCCCGAGCTTGGATCGGAAGACATTAAATGCATAGCAGAGCAATTACACGGATTTTCTGATGAGGATCTGGAAACTATTCTAAGACCTGGAAAGTGGATACTGGATAAAGGTGAAAAGGTCTTGATGTCCTACCTTGCAGCCTCACCACAAATATATGTCCTAACAGGAAGAAGAGTATTTTTGAAATGGCTGGGCATAGCAAATAAAGTTTCCAATCTAAGTATCTCATGTTCTGAAGGTTTCTTTGACTCGTCAGTCCCCATATTGAGAAAAGGTGGCATAGAGCTACTTGAAAACTGGACAAATATAGAAATATCCCTGGCAAAGAAAAACAAATCGCTCGCCGTTGCTTTCTGTAAGTTCACAGGCAAACTTGTTTCATCTACAGAAACAGAGAGATTTTTGGAACTTGTTGAAGTAGGTGAAAATTTTTCAGATACGAATATAAAGGTTGCAGAAGCATATTTTGAGAACCTTCCATATCTTTTATCTTATCTAGCTAATGATGAATTCGTGCTCTATTGCCATATGATCCATCAGATCAGTAAGAACCATTGGCTCACTGCCATTAATATGATAGCATCAAGTAGGGAAGTGTTACCTCTTATTTCTCCGGAAAGAAGAAAAAAAGTGATCCAGTCTTTAATAGATTTCCAGGCGAAAAACGAGTCTGTTAAATTAGCACTCTTTAAAAATGCACCTTACGCACTCATTAAGCTTAATGATGAAGGCTTTGAGAAATGGATAGACGTAGCCGCAGAGATTGCAATCGTTGAGAATGTAATGGTTGGTGGAAATGCCGCGATAGCATATTTTGACAGAAGTCATGATCTGCTTGATACCATAGAAATTGATGAGCTTCGGATTTGGGCACGAAGAGGTGCTGACAAATTGTTCCGTGACAGACAGTCATTCCGCTCATTTATAGATGGCAGTCTCAAGGGAATGCATGTCATTTCAGATTCCCTGACAAAGAAAGAAAGATTGTATCTAATAGACAAAGGTATAGAAATAGCTGATATCAATTTTGAGTGCGTTGAATCATATTTTGAAAATTGCATACACGTTTTCAAATTGCTAAATATTGCCCAATTCAGCAGATGGACTGAAATAGGTTTAGTAATATCAAAAGAAAATTCTGATCTTGGTTCAACTTACTACAAAAATTCATTCATTTCCCTGAAAAAAGTAAAACATGGAGAATATGCTGACATATTCAGTACAGCAGAAATGCTACTTGAAACTGACTGGTCACTTGCTGCAGCTTTTTGTAGGGACCTACCGGCAGCACTTGAGAATTTTAACGTTGAAGACATTCGAAAGTGGGCTGGTATCGGGATTAGGATATATGATTTAGATAAGAATCTGTCAAATAATTATTTCTCACATTCCCCTACAATTCTAAATAAGCTTAATGTCAATGAACTTGAGGAATGGGCATTGAAAGGAATTGAGGTCTTTGAGGATAATCCTGCTTCAGGTAGATCATATTTTACCCTGAAGTCAAAAGGCTCAAAGGACTATGTCGAGAACCTCACAGGTTCTGTCACGCTTAAAAATATCACATCTGTGCTGCGTTATTATGCATTGGGCCTTTCAGGTGTGAACTTCAAGATACGTTCAAGAAATTTATTGCAGATCCAAAATGAGCAGGATGCAAATTCATTAAATCCGATTATTGCAGGAAATACAGTATATCTGGCACCAAAACTTAGCAGATTCGGGAATTTTGAGGATAATTTCAGGATATACAAGCTCAGTATGATGCATGAGGTGGGGCATGTGCATTTTAGCTCACTGGAACTTCCATTCAATGAAATTTCAGACCTTGTGGAGTGTATTGACAAGGTATACAACAGTAAGAATAATGTGAAGGTACTGGAAGGATTGGAAGCATCTGATCTGGTTGATATTTCAGATGTTCTATCGATGTTACCAAACCAGGTACTTGCAGCAAGCATACTTGGTGTGATCGAGGATGCCCGAGTTGAGTTCCTTGTTATGGATAAGTACAAAGGTATACGCCCTGACCTTGAGAATGTCAGAATAGATATGCTTCGGGAAAGAGAAAAACCTGAAGGGGTAATTGAGGAATTCATTGATGCATTGCTCTGGATATCCACCGGCTATTATCCGGAATTTGATATGAGCAAAGATACGAAGGATCTTCTGGATAAAGCAGCAATCTTTCTGGAAAATGACGTTTTTAGAAAGAATTCAAATATTCAGGAATCACTGGAAGCATCCTTTCAAATATACAGGCTGCTTGACATGAAATACGGACCACTTGATGATATGGAATATGAGATGGTCAGGAACATTGATTACAGGGGTATGGGAATCGGTGCATTCTCACAAAATGATTCGACGTTAGCAAGATCAACTGAAAATATAATCAAGAATTTCATTCCTGAGACCGAGACCGATCTGACCTCTGAAGAGGAAAGACCTCAGGAAGAGGAAGAGAAGGAACCCAGATCTGCTAAGGATAAGAAGAGGAAGATCATTGGCAGCTACAAATATGATGAATGGGATGCTGTAATAGGTGACTATAAGTCCAACTGGTGTACTGTTCATGAGGTCGAAACCATTGGAGGTTCTGCCGATTATTATGTTGATGCTATGAAGCGTTACAGCAATGAGATCACTCTTATCAAAAGTATTTTCAGCAAAATGAAACCCCAGGCATTTCACAAGCTAAAATCCCAGACTGATGGCACAGAGATAGATATAGATGCTTTTATTGATGCACTGATAGAAAGAAAGTGTGGTATCAATCCGGATGATAACCTGTATATCAGATGGGATAAACATGAGCGGGATGTGGCTACTCTTTTCCTTATTGATGTTAGTGCCTCTACCCAGAAAGCACTTGATCAGACAGGCAGAACCATACTTGACGTGGAAAAAGATGCTCTTATAATCATGCTACAGGCTCTTGAAAGCATAGGCGATAACTATGCAACATACGCCTTTTCCGGACGTAGCAGGGAAGATGTAGAGTACTTCATGGTCAAGGATTTTGATGACAAACTCTCAGAAGATGTTTCTCGCAGGATAAGTTTGCTGAATCCTGCCTCAAATACCCGTCTTGGACCTGCCATCCGTCATTCTATCACAAAACTTGAGGAACTCAGTGCAAAGACAAAGATCATCATTCTCCTCTCAGATGGGGAACCATATGATTCAGATAGGGGAGAGGAGAACTATCAGGGGTTCATGGCAGAGGAAGATACCAAAGTTGCCATACAGGAAGGCCATAGAAAGAATATCAACTTTTTCTGTATAACCGTTGATACAGATCCGGGCGAATATCTTGATAACATCTTCTCTGATATTGCTTATACCATAATAGATGATGTGCAGATGCTACCCGAGATGTTGCCTTTGCTGTATAAAAGAATCACAACATAGCTTTCCCCCTGGCTACATCAGTAACTTTACCAATAGAGGCGCAAGAATAACCGTTACAAGCCCTGCAATACCGATGGCAAGACTGCTCATGGCACCTTCGGTTTCCCCTATTTCTACAGCTTTGGTTGTGCCAAGTGCATGGGACGAGGTGCCTATTGCTATTCCAACTGCAACTTTATCCTCGATTTTGAAGAACTTGCAGATGTTAGGACCCATTACAGCTCCCACAATACCGGTGACAACAATGCCTGCTATGGTTATAGCTGGAAGACCTCCAAGCTGGGTTGATAATTCAATTCCAATGGGAGTTGTGACAGATTTTGGTACAAGGGATGTACTCACAAGTTCATCCAGACCGAAGATTTTGGCCATTAGGATTATACTTGCTATACCCGTAGCCGAACCAACGGTGATCCCGGTAATTATGGCAATGGCATTCTCATGAAGCAAGCTGATCTTCCTGTATAATGGCACTGCAAGAATCACGGTAGCAGGTCCTAAAAAGAAGGAGATGAAACTGCCTCCTGAATTGTATTCCTCAAATGATATATTGAAGATCAGGAGGAATCCGATTATCAGAAAAGTGCTGACTACCAGTGGATTCAGAAACGAATAATTCAGTCTTTTGTAGAGTACAGTGCCTGCTTGGAATGTGAACAAGGTTATCAGGATACCAAACAGAGGATTGGAGAAGATATCATTTATTTCAATCATCAGCCTGCCCCCTGCGCATCATTATCTGAATTGTCAGACCTGTTACAACTGCTATTATCACCGTGGATACAAAGGATATGAAGATAAGAGCAGCCCATTTTCCTTCCAGCAAGGTGAAACAGGTCATCAGAGCCACACCTGCCGGTACAAAGAAGAATGACAAATGTTTAAGCATGAAATTGGTGGTTTCCTCTATCATAGGCATTTTAACAAGCCCTGTCAAAAGAAACACAAGTAAAAGCACCATTCCCATAACATTCCCCGGCAAAGGGAGGTTCAGTGATTCTGACAGGAAGTCACCCAAAAAACAAATAATAAGAATAATAGCAAATTGTTTAGCGTACTTCAAGCGATCACTTTCGTTTTTTAAAGTTTGATGCGCTGCTTAAGGATAGATGGTGTATTATTGTTTTCGGTTAACTGTTTTTCCTGGAAAATATGAAGATGCTATTTTTATTTAAATTATGAGACATAAGTGCGATATATGAGGTGCATTTTGGAGACATTTCAACAATGTCAAGATATCATTGGCAAATATAAAAATGGGAGTAAGGTAGTATTGTGGATGCTAAAAAGCTTGTAAAAAATAGATTTGTGTTACCAAAAATATTGAGTACATCCGCAATTGGTATAATAAAAATTGATTGCTTGTCACAGACATAGCCTCTGAAGCAACCTTTTTCTTGCAGGAGTGAACAAATTAACCTTTTCAATCTTCCTTAAAGTTTTTCCAATGGATTTCCTTGTCGTCTGGAAGGTCATTCCTATCAACTCCCAATTCCTCAGCTATCTTTTGAGGCAGGTTGAGTATTTGTTGAGCGATCCATTTTTCGTCAATGAACTCTTGAGCTAGTTTTAACCTAACTCCTGTCCATCAATATTACTGGGTTCTTTCCCAATATAAACAACAGAATCAGCCTGAATATTAAAGTTACAACCTTCAAGTAAACTTAAAAGTGACCAGTTCCATATATATTATATAATGTCGTACATGCTTGAAATCATCATTATTGTTCTTTTGATATTGTTAAACAGTGTTTTTGCGATGTCTGAATTCGCACTGGTTTCATCGAGAAAGATACCTCTAAGGCAAAAGGCAGATGGAGGAGATAGTGGAGCGACAGCAGCACTTGAGATCTCAGAGAACTTGACACCTTTCCTTTCAACTATCCAGATAGGAATAACTCTGATAGGGATATTCACAGGTGCATTCGGAGGAGCAACCATAGCAAAGGGCCTTTCCTCTTACTTTGCACAGTTCTCTGCACTGGCTCCATATAGTTACTCACTCGGAATTAGCATTGTGGTTGTCACGATCACTTACCTTACTTTAACATTCGGGGAACTTGTTCCAAAAAAAATTGCACTCTACAAGGCAGAACCCATTGCATCCAGAGTAGCAAAACCTATGAGACTCTTTTCTTCCATAGCAAAGCCATTGGTGCTGATTCTCAGCGCTTCAACCGATGCTACACTCCGGCTTCTGAAAGTTCCCAAGGAGTATGAACCATCGATTACAGAAGAAGAGGTCAAAGTCATGCTTGAGAAAGGAACCAAAAGCGGGGTTTTCGAGAAGGCTGAACTGATCATGATCAAAGGTGTACTTAAAGTAGGTGACCTTCGTGTCGAATCCCTGATGACACATCGCAATGAGATAATCGCTTTGAACCTGGAAGACGAAATCGATGTGAACCTTCAGAAAATGATAGATAGCAGTCATTCCTACTTTCCTGTTTATGAGAAAGAAGTTGACAACATTCTTGGCATAATTTCCGCAAAGGATATCATGGCAAATCTAGTGGAATCAGATGTCGTTGACATGAAAAAGTATATCAAAAAAGCGCTCTTCGTTCCTGAAACCCTCCTAGTGCTGAAACTCCTTGAAACATTCAAGGAAAATGGAGTACATATAGCTATGATAGCTGATGAATACGGGAATATCCAGGGATTCATCACTCTCAACGACGTACTTGAAGCAATTGTTGGGGATGTCAGAGACCTTGGAGAGACTGTGGAGATACCCAAGATCGTAATGCGTGAAGACGGTTCCTGGCTTATCGATGGAGATACACCCATTGAAAAGCTGAAGGAAACGTTATCCCTTGATTCTTTCCCTGAAGAGGAGGACGGGTATTACTACACGATCTCCGGGCTTATTATGTTCATTCTTCATCGTATTCCCAATATTGGAAACCACATTGAGGTAAATGGAATAAAATACGAGGTTGTAGCCATGGACGGCAATCGCATTGAGAAAGTGCTGGCTACAAGATTTGAAAGTAATACAGAAAATATGGATAAATGAAAAAATAACAGTGATTAAATTTCCGTGATCGGCGTAGAATCCTTTAAATAATAGTCAAACAATTCCTTTCCCCACTTTAATGCCCATTCATTATTACAAAGGACATATTTTGTTTCAAATTCCCCATTATTTTTTAGTTGTCTCATAAAGAGATAATAATCATTACATACAAAACCTACTAAATTTAGATTTCCAGAATATACAAACAAATGGAATAAATTATTTTCTAACAATTTTTCAAAGTCCGGAAGTTGCTCGTTTTTAGTTTTCTCAATAGCCTTTTGAGGCATTATTATGTAGACATTTACATTATTTGCTATCATTTTCGATACAAATTTAAGGAACATTGGATGGAAATATGTTATTATTCCGTAATGTGACTTTGAAATAGGAGATGTTTCTAATATTTTTTCATTGAGGTTATATACATCACTAAAAGACGGGCTTATTATCTCATAATTTCTAAGCTCACGCATTCTTTCCAGAAGCTGTGATGGTATGAAACCAAGATCATGAGTTCCCCAGTAATCAACATCACCATCAAGAACTTCAATAGTATTTAAAAAAGGGACTATTGGATTTACAACTAATTTCCCGATGGACGTCAATTCATAAACATCATTTGAACTTGTGATAAGTTGATGTTCACGCAGGATTTTCATTTGCGGAAGTAGGGATTGTCTTGTTGTATTCAATGAATTGACTAAAGCTTCCATGGCCTTAGGTCCATCATGTAATAGAAAAAGCACATTTTTCCTTTTCTCTGAGAAAAATATAACTTCAAGTAATCGTTTTTTCATATAAGTTCAACCCTTTTTAAAATTATAAATTATATGCTCCCTTCATTAATGTGAGATATCATTCTACTATTTAAAATAACCCAAATTCACTCAGATTTACCCTGAGTAACTACAAATATAATTGCCAATGATATACAACGATAAAACTAATTGAAGATTCATTGCAAAGCTGAATACATGTTGGTATTATTAAAAGGTGGAAATATGGTAAATACAGATTATATCAACGATTTTTTTGAATTCATGAAAAAAGCAACAACAGCTGTTCAAACGATTGATGTCATAAAAGAACGTCTGCATGCCGAAGGTTTTACAGAATTGAGTTTAAATGAACAATGGACCTTGGATGCATCGGGAAAATACTATCTAAGCCCCTATCCTTCCATGTTGGTGGGCTTTACTACCGGAAGTGTAAAAGATCTGACAACAGGTGTGAAAATAATTGTTGCTCATACGGATAGTCCGGGATTCAGGATAAAACCAAATCCAGAACTGAGCATTGAAGGAATACTGACACTGAATGTGGAGAATTATGGTGGCCCCATTCTTAATACCTGGTTTGACCGTCCTTTATCCATCGCTGGAAGAATAGCGATAAGATCTCATGAGATCCTGGAGCCAAAAGTGATCCATCTGGATTTTCAAAAACCGATACTTACAATCCCTAACTTATCGATCCATATGAATCGTGAAGTCAATAAAGGTGTGGAGATCAAGATACAAAAGGAAATGCAACCTCTTTTAACCCATTTGATCGAGGATGAGATCAAGGATAATTATCTGCTGAAACTGGTTGCTGAAGAAACTGGAGTCGATCAGGAGAATATTCTGGACATGGATCTGAATGTCTACTGCAGCGAAGAAGCTATGCTGGTGGGAGCAAAAGAGGAATTCATCTCCTGTCCGAGAATTGATGATCTGTCAATGGTGTATGCAGCTATGGAAGCTCTTGTAGGGTCAAAGCATAAAGAAGGAATTAATATGGTGGCATTAATGGACAATGAAGAGATCGGCTCCATGACAAAGCAAGGTGCTGACTCCATGATGCTAAGCACTATTTTACAAAAGGTCCATATGAGCATGGAAACGACAGAAGAAGAATCCGGCCATCAAACAATGGACTCCTTTGTAATTTCAGCCGATGGTGCTCATGCACTTCATCCAAATTACAGTGAAAAGAATGATATTACTAACAAGCCTCTAATGAACAAGGGAATTACAATCAAGATAAGTGGCAATCGTTCCTATGCATCGGAAGTGGAGACCATTGCGGCTTTCCAGCAATTATGCGATAAAGCCGGTGTGAAATATCAGAAATTCGTAAACCACTCAGATCAACCGGGAGGAAAGACTCTGGGTCCGTTACTCAGCAAATATATGCCCGTTCATGTAGTAGATGTAGGAGTACCAATGCTGGCAATGCACTCAAGCAGGGAACTCATGGGTAAACAGGACTTCCTGGATTCTATTAAGATATTTAGGACATTTTTCCAGCTGGAAAAGTGAGTGACGGAGAATATGGTTTAAACGATCTATCCTCAATTTTAAATAATAAGTAAAATTGTTATCCCATTTGCATTCCAGGGTATTGGAAAGTGTAAGATAATATGAAGAAAACATCCCATGAAGTAGATCGCAAGTATGATAATAAACTGCTTGGTATATTTCATGAAATGATTTTCGTCTTTGGATTTACAGTGGGTTGTACTGAGAATCCATAAAAAGAGGGATTACTATTAGGATATGCGGTGGTTTTCACATTCAATGCGTTTTTTAAGAAACATGCTTTGAAGTATGTAAAAGATAAATCAAAATTATATATATCAGTTCCTTCCATATATGTATCATGGTGTGTATATCAACTGATGAGTTACTGGATAGTTTACAAGATTATAAATTGATAGATGTAAGGTCTATTGATGCTTATAATGGCTGGAAAGAAGCCGGCGAGGCAAGAGGAGGACATATAAAAGGTGCCAGGTCACTTCCTCACAAATGGTTACATTATATCGACTGGATAGAGATTGTTAGAAGCAAGGGTATTTTACTTAAAGATTCCCTGCTGATCTACGGCTATAATAAGGAAAAAACAGAGGAAGTAGCCAGGCAATTCGAAAGAGCCGGCTATCACGATGTTACAGTTTACGATTCATTTCTTGAATGGGCTGAAAAGGACCTTCCAATGGAGCATCTTGAAAAGTACCGGCAGCTGGTCTCGGCACGTTGGCTGAATCAGCTCATTAATACTGATAATGCTCCTGAATATGACAATGACAAATATGTCATATGCCATGCCCACTACATGAATCCTGAAGATTATGATAGAGGACATATTCCCGGAGCAATAGCACTTGATACTAATTCACTTGAATCAACTGAAGACTGGAATCGTCTCCCTCCTGAGGAACTAAAAGAAACCCTTGAAAAAGCAGGCATAACCCATGATACGACCGTGATTCTCTACGGAAGGTTCGCTTCACCAAGCAATGATGATCCTTTCCCGGGAAGCAGTGCCGGTCATCTGGGTGCAATTCGCTGTGCATTCATAATGCTCTATGCGGGTGTTAAGGATATTCGCATACTCAATGGAGGACTCCAGTCCTGGCTTGATTCAGGTTTTGAAGAAACAAGGGAATTCTTTGAAAACTCCAGATCATCATTTGGAATTGAAATACCCCAAAAAAATGAGATCATGGTCGATCTTGAAGAAGCAAAGCAGATACTTGCCGACTGTGACAAAAACCTTGTAAGCGTTAGAAGCTGGCCGGAATATATTGGGGAAGTGAGTGGTTACAATTACATTGAGAAAAAAGGAAGGATTCCAGGTTGTGTTTTCGGAGATTGTGGTACTGATGCTTACCACATGGAGAACTACAGGAACCTGGATCATACCATGCGTGAATACCAGGAAGTTTTTGAGAACTGGAAAAGAATGGGCATAACTCCAGACAAACGCAACGCATTCTACTGCGGAACTGGATGGAGAGGCAGTGAAGCATTCTTCAATGCATGGCTTATGGGCTGGGAGAAAGCAGCAGTCTATGATGGAGGATGGTTTGAATGGAGCAGCAACAACCTTCCTTTTGAAACTGGAGTACCTGAAAAATGATTATAGAAGATCATATACCGAAAGTCGGGGAAAGTTCAATTCAGGAAGAATTGCTTAATTGCCTGACATCCGAGCCTAAGATGCTTCCTTCAATGTATTTTTATGACAATTATGGGTCTGAGCTATTTGAAAAGATCACACAGCTTGAGGAGTACTATCAACCAAAGATCGAAATGCTACTGCTCAGGTCTACTGCCCGGAAACTCAAGGGTGAAATAAAGGACTGTGACCTTGTGGAGCTTGGTAGCGGAGATTGCTCTAAGATATCCGTGTTACTTGATGAAATTCCGGAAGAGATTCGTCAAAGTATAGTCTATTATCCTGTTGATATCTGCAAAGAAGCTATAGAAAGATCTGCCTGCAATCTTCAGGAAAAGTATCCGGAAATGGCAATACACGGGATAACTGCTGATTTCCTTGAGCATCTTGAAAATATCCCCGGAAAAAGAAGGAGGTTTTTCTGCTTCTTCGGAAGCACAATAGGTAACCTTAGCGAAGAAAAAGCATTTGAGTTTATGGAAAATCTTGGTGATATTATGAGCAGGGACGATAGGCTCCTTCTTGGAATAGATATGGTAAAAGATATTGATATCATTGAAAGAGCCTATAATGATAGCAAGGGAATCACTGCGGAATTCAATAAGAACATATTGAAAGTTACTAATTCTCATCTCGGGACTGATTTTGATCCTGAGGAGTTTGAACACGTTGCCTTTTTTAATGAGAATAATTCCAGGATTGAAATGCATCTGGAAGCTAAAAAGGATCTTGAAATTGATATTCCGTTCTTTTCAGAAAAAATCGTTTTCAAGAAAGGTGAAACGATACATACTGAAAACTCCCACAAGTACACTGCAGAGAGTATTAGCAGGCTGGCAGACGCAGCGGGACTTACTATGAAAAATACATTCACTGATGAGAAAGAATGGTTCTCTCTTGTTGAAATGGTGAAAGTATGACTTATTTTAGAAAAGACTTCCCGATTCTTGAAAAAGAAATATACGGAAGACGGCTGGTTTATCTTGATAATGCCGCTACAACCCAGAAACCAAAATCTGTAATTGATAAGATCTCTGATCTTTATAGGGATGATTATAGTAATATTCACAGGGGCGTCCATTACCTGAGTGAGGCTTCAAGTGAGAAATATGAAGCTGCAAGAAAAAAAGTAAGTGATTTCATAGGAGCCCGGAACCCAGATGAAGTAACATTCACTGCCGGAACCACAGATTCAATTAATCAGGTAGCACGTTCCCTTGAACCTTCATTAAAGGGAAATGAAGTCCTTGTAACAAGTGTAGAACATCATTCCAATATCGTACCTTGGCAAATGGCAGGGGCAAAGTTAAGAGCCATTCAAATGGATGAAGACTGTAATTTACTGCCGGAATCTATGGAGATCACAAAGGATACAAAACTAGTGGCAATTTCCCATGCATCAAATGTCCTGGGTTCTCTTAACGAGGTCAAGGAGATCACTAAGATTGCAAGTGAGCATGATGTTCCTGTATTGGTGGATGCTGCACAATCGGTACAGCACCTACCTCTCGATATAAAAGATATTAATTGTGATTTCCTGGCTTTTTCAGGCCACAAAATGTATGCTTCAACCGGTGTCGGGGTGCTTTATACAAGTAAAAGGTTCAGCGACATCATGCCTGCAAAAGGTGGTGGTGGCATGGTGGACAAGGTAACCCTTGAGAAAACAACATATGCAGAACCCCCTTTAAGATTTGAGGCAGGGACCCCTGATATTGCAGGGGCTATCAGTATTGGCGCGGCAATCGATTATATGAAGGGCATAGGCATGAAAAACATAAAAAAGCATGAACATGATATTTATTCCTACGCGAAGGAAAGGCTGCTGGAAAAGGATAACATAACTATTTATGGAAATACACCTCAAATGTGCGGAGCCATCTCATTCAATCTTAATGGAATTCATCAATATGATGCAGGAATGATACTTGACAAGATGGGGGTTGCTGTCAGGACAGGACACCATTGTGCCCAACCATTGATGAATAGCCTGGGTATTGAAGGAACAGTAAGAGCAAGCTTTGCATTGTACAACACAAAAGAAGATGTAGAGATGTTGATCGAAGGAATAGAAAAAGTAGAGATGATGTACAGGTGAAAGACGCTATTCAGGATGAAATAATCCAGGAATTTGCAGGTCTTGATTGGTTCGATAAATACGAGCTCCTAATAGAATCAGCCAGAAATATCGACTATATGGATAAAAAGTTCAGAACTGAAGAAAACTCGATCAGTGGTTGCCAATCCAAAGTATGGATCAGAAGTTATATTGATGATGGTAAGCTGGTCTTTGAACTGGACAGCGATGCCATGATCACAAAAGGAATAATGTCCCTTTTACTCAGGGTTTTTAACAACCGATATTCTGAAGATATCCTGAATACTGATCTGTATTTCATTGATGATATTGGGCTAAAATCAAACCTGTCACCTGCAAGATCAAATGGGTTACAGGCCATTATCAATAGAATCAGAGAAATTGGTGAAGAAGCAGTTCCTTGAATAAATGCTCCCAGCATCTTGCAATTTCCGACTTCCCGAATCTGTGATCGAGGAATTAGAGGGAGCAGACCTTGAAGAAAGGGTTGGGATGGCAAAGATGTTCCTGGCGAATAAGGATATTTGAGATTTTTCAATAGTTACAGAATAAGCAATTATCCTGAGCTATCAGGATACTTGCATTATTTTCTTAAATCTCTTATTTTTGATTTCAAACTCATTGCTAAGATAACTTTATTCCCTGACAGAAACAGATTTTACCCTTCACTCCATTAACCCCACAAAATCTAAATTATATTCTTCTAAAAAACTGAGGATTAACAAATGGACATTTCCGAGCTGATCAGGACAGTTTAAGAATCAAGAGGCTATGAAGGGCAGATAGTCCACATAGAGGACATAGCTCCAAAAGAGCCTCAATTCAGCCCAGTGGAGATGCATCCACTGATGCAGCATGCCCTAGGGCAGATGGGGATCGAACAGCTCTATTCGCATCAGGCAGAGACTGTTGAGAAAGCGATAACAGGGATTCAATTGAAATATCCTCATCCGGGATTCAATTGAAATATCCTCATCCCTCCCTGTTATACTGAAACAATTATTTTAAGTGCGGTTCAGGGCAGACATATAAGTTACATCATGGCACAATCTGTTAATTAAACTTTTATCGTGGCTTACAACAAGAACTCCCACGTTCAGCTCTTCAACGATACCTAAAATACTCTCCCATATTTGAGCCTGAGTTATAGCATCCACCATAGTTGTGATCTCATCAGCGATCAAAAATTTTGTTTTTGGCCCCAAAGCTCTTGCAAGGGCAAATCTTTGAAGCTCTCCTCCGGAAAGTTCGTTTGGCCATCTATTAAGCCATTTCTCTTTAATTCCAAAGGATTCCAGAATGTCCTGTGAAACATCATGACCTTCCTTTAAGATATCTTTCATTTTCCATTTTGGATTCACCGCTTTTTCTGGATGCTGGAAGATAAGCTGGACTGGATTATATCCACTTGATGGAATATTATTACCGTCTATACTTACATTTCCTCTGTGTTTTTTTTCATATCCTGCCAATATTTTGCACAGGGTTGATTTACCGCATCCGCTGTCTCCCACAAGGCCCAGTACTTCTCCGCTTCTAAGGGATATGTCCACATCCCGTAAAATCAAATTGCTCTCCTTGTAGCCGAAGCTGATATTCTCACCTTTAAGCTGCATTATTGCACCTCACCATTCCCCCGTTGAATATTTTCAGTTTGGGGGTACATTTGGAGCAATTCTCATTCCCTGTGGAGCACCTTTTATAGAAGAAGCATCCTTCAAGCACTTCATCCTGCATGGGATGGTGGCCTTTTATGGCATGGAACTTGTTTTGTGGCAGGGCATTCCATAATGCCCTTGTATACGGGTGCCTGAGTTTTTCTCCCTCACCTGCAAAGTCCCCGGATTTTGCAATTTCCAGGATGGTTCCGGCGTAGAAAATAGCAATCTTATCAGATATTTTCAATGCAGCTTCTATATCGTGGGTTATCAGGATGACTGCATATCCTTTCTTTGCCATGTTCTTGAAATAACTTAGTGTTTCATTCAGGTTTTTCTCATCCAGCCCCGGTGTGGGCTCATCTGCAATTACAATCTTAGACGATTCCATAACGGCAGTGGAAACCAAGACTCTTCGAGTCATTCCTCCAGAAAGTTCATGCGGGAACATCCCTTCGACCTCAGGTTTTAGGTCATATTTTTTAAAGATATCTCTCTGAAGATTCTTTCTGGACTCTGCATTTTTCCCATCGGTATTTCCTATGACCTGACTGGAAATTCTCATCAAGGGATCAAGGTATTTGGTTGACTGGGGAATAAGGACGATTTCTTTGCCTCGAAGTTCCTCCTTTTTCTTCCGATTCAGGTCGTAGCCATTGTATTCCATACCGCCACTAAGTTGTGCGTTTGATGGAAGAATTCCTAAAATAGCATGTGCCAGAAGACTTTTCCCTGAACCACTGGAACCAACGACCGCTAAGATTTCACCACTATAAGCTTCCATGCTCAAATTCGATATCACTTTTAATTCGGTTTGCCGCAGTCCAGAGGTATATTGGATAAAAGAAAGGGAAACATCTTTGACTTTTAGCAAAGCGTCAGATTTATCCTTTTTATCAGTAGTTACTTGAGATATATTTTTCATACTTCACCTCTTTTTATCATTTCAATCAATTTTCATCAACAATTATCTGTTTCTATTCGTGAGCTTTTTTCGGATCTAGCATTTTTCCAAGATTTTCCCCTATTAAGTCAAATACCAGGATCACGATCAGAAGTGATAATCCCGGGAAAAATGCAAGCCACCAGTATCCTGCTGAAAGGTATTTCATTGATTCTGACAGGATAATGCCGATTGCCGGTTCATGTGGAGAAAGTCCAAAGCCCAGAAAAGTTACTGATGCTTCATGCAGAATTGCATGGGGGAACATTACAATCGTTCCTAATACAAACTGAGGAAGCAGATGAGGAAAAATATGATTTTTAGCGATCCACCACTTTGATTTTCCAAATTTTTGCGATATATGGATGTATTCCTGGGTTTTTATCTGTTTGACTTCTGCCCTTACAACTCGTGTAAGACTTGTCCAATGCGATAATGCAACCCCTATGATAACTCCGGTAGCTCCTCCACCAAATCCTATTGAGATCAAAATAATCAATAGGAGATGTGGTATTGAAAGAAATAGATCTACCAGCCAGGATACAATTGAATCCTCTATTTTACCTATACTTGAAAGTAAACCTAAAAAAACACTGATTATAGTGCTGATCGAGGAAGCTAAAGCTCCAATTATTATACTTAAACCAAGTCCGCCAAGAGTTCGCACAAACATGTCTCTTCCCATCCAGTCTGTTCCAAAAGGATGTTCCAGAGAAGGTGCAAGGTTCTTTGATTCAAAGTCAGTTGACAGTGCATTCTCATCTATGAATGCACTGGAAACCACGATTGCAATCAATAACAATGACAGGCAACTAATCAGCATGATGGTTTTCTGTCGCAGGTTGATTCCTTTGAATAGTTCCCTGTTAGCATTTACAACAGCAGTAGTCATGGCCTCGTCTCCTGCTGTTTTATTCTGGGGTCAACGAATTCATAGATTATATCGGCTATCAGATTTCCTGAATAGACAAACAAAGTGCTGACAATGACTATTGCCAAAAGCAGGGGCACATCTGACCTTAAACCCGCTGCCACTGCAGCCTGACCAAGACCTGGATAAGAAAACACCTGCTCAACTAGTACAGCTCCTCCAAACAGTTCACTGAATCCTAAAAACTGCAATGTAATAGCCGGAAGTGCAACATTCCTGATTCCATGCCTTTTTACCAGATCAAATCCTGTTTCTCCTCTTGCCTTTGCAAATAGAACATAATCACTTGACATAACCTCAATTAATTTTTCACGAGTGAACATTGCGATAGAGGCAACTCCAAGCAGACTAAGGGTTATTGTTGGAAGTATCAAATGATGGATGCGGTCAAAAAAAGTCACATCCCCACTTGCAACACCTATAGGCACACTTAGACCTACCGGGAACCATCCTAAGTTTACCGAAAATATCAATAAGAAGATCAATGCCAACCAGAAAGTTGGAGCGGCAAGCAGAATGTAGCAGTATGTCTTTATTACCTTATCAATAAAAGTTCCGTGTTTCATCCCGGCTACAATGCCTAAAACAAATCCCAGAATTCCTGATAGCACCCATGAAGAAGCCATGAGCAATAGAGAAGATGCAAATCGTTCTTTAATTATATCTGTCACAGGCATCCTGTATATCAGTGAGGTGCCAAAATCCCCTTCAAGAGCACTACCCGCCCAATTTAGAAATTTTTCATGTGCAGGAGTATTAACTCCCCAGTATTCTTCCATCTTTGCTTTTTGTTCTGGTTGTATACTCATTTCCCCAATATATGCCCTGACAGGATCTATTGGGGATTGCTCCACTATCCAGAAACTGGCAACGCAAACAAATATTAAAAGAACAATTAATTTGAGGGTCTTTTTCCCCATAAAAATGCCTAATTTCTCATATTTCACTCTCTTTGACCTCCAATTTCCATTCTGGTAAAGTTGTGGCTCGGGATATTTTCAAAAGCTTTGTTTATGGTTAAAAAAAGTTGAACTGAGAGATTCCCCCTCAGTTAATCAAACCACGGATCTAGTTCCCTTTGAGCTCCCATTCCAGAATATTTCCGAATATATCAGCACCGTGTGGCTGTATCTTTGGTGTACCTATGTCTATTTTCTCATCCATGATGTACAGGTAGTCAACGGTTGCCATCCACATCCATGTTGCATCGCCTTTAGAAGAGAAACCTGTATCTCCGTCCCATGCTGCAAGCTGCCAATCCTTGTTTGCAGCATTCTGATCTGGATTTGTTATTGCAGCCCTTAAATGGGAGTCCACGGTCGGATTGCTGTACTTTATTATGTTGTTGTAGCTTGAGGGATCATAGCTCTTGCTGTAGTATTTCAGGTACAGGTCGGTCGGATCGAGTGAACCGTAACCGAAGACAACCGGAGTTGAAAGGGCAAGGGTATCGATCTTATCCCAACTTGCACCTTCGGGTATTATGTTGATACCGATCTTTTTGGATTCTTCGGAAATTGAAACTGCCAGAGCTTGTCTTTCCTGTGCACTAGCAGCGTATAAAAGAGTAAATTCAGCTTTTACTTCGTTCTTTTCAACAATACCGTCTCCATCAGTGTCTTTCCAGCCGGCGTCATTTAATATTTTCTTAGCCTCATCAATGTTTCCATCTTCAAAAATTGCATCTTTGTTTCCCCATGGTAGTTTGTCCACACCGGTGAACTCTTCCTCGCCCTGGCCGTTCAGTGCGGCATCGACCAACTTTTGCCTGTCGATTCCTATGTTCAGTGCTTTTCTGATTGCAATGTCAGAGGTCACATCGTTCCCAATCGGATATCCATCCTCGGATTTTTCACCTGTCTCGGGCTGAATCGGGAAACTGATTCCACGGGCATCAATTGAATCTAGGGATACTACCTTCATTCCGTCAACTTTCTGGCTTGCATAGGAAGATGGAATTTCAGCCAGATCGATCTGGCCTGATTTCGCAGCGGCAAAAGCAGTATCTGCTTCCATGAATACAATGGTTAGTTTCTTGAAGTAAGGTTCATCTCCATAATAATCAGGATTTGCTTCCAGAATTACCTGTTGTCCTTTATCCCACTGTACAAATTCATAAGGCCCTGATCCTATTGGACTCTGGCCGTAGTCTTCATTGTATGCATGTTCAGGGACAATTCCTATAACTGCCAGTTTATTGATAAATGTGGCCTGATTGTCATTCAATTCAAATTTAATGGTATCATCATCAATGGTTGTAGCTTTTTCCAGCATGGAAAGGTCCACACTGCCCCCAGCATTTGCTGCAGTATTGAATGTGAAGGCTACATCCTCTGCTGTCAGTGATTCTCCGTCATGGAACTTGACATCGTTCCTTATCGTAACAGTCCATGTATATCCATCTTCACTAGCTGAGTGTTCGGTAGCAAGATCGCCAACAAAGGCAGCATTATTATTTCTATTAAAAAGAGTACTCTGGATTAAAGGTTCATGGTTGTAACCCCATCCTGTAATAGGGTTAAATCCAGATTCAGGTTCTCCTCCATGGGTTCCAACTGCTGCAATTAACTCATCCGTTCTTATTTCTTCAGTACCTGATGCTTCTGTTTTACTGTCCGCACATCCAGAAACCATAACTGCCACTACTAGTAGCATTCCTATCAATAACATACTCAATGATTTTTTCATCACAAATACTCCTGTATAAATTTTGAAATATCAACTATTCTGCATTATTCCCCGATTTAGCTTGATACTAAAATTTGGATATTAGGGGGAAATTTAGTATTACTAATTTTATTATTAATTAGAGTTATTAAACGTTTAATACAAATATAATCACTGTATTTAATACTTTCGTTATAATTCGTAACACTAAATTGTGCAAACTCTACTTTTTAACATTCAACCAATACGCATAAAAAACAAAAATTGGCCATCTAAAAATATATAAATCAACATCTTTAGGCGGTACCCAGCAAAAAAGAATGTGTCTGAGCTATATTTAAAAATGTTATTGATATGTGTTACAGGCTAATATTAAAGAAACTTTATAGATTTATTTATAGTTAATTTTGTATTAACAACCAGATGAGTAACTATCACTATCTTTTTATCCAATGTTGTTATTTTTATACTTATTTCGGGGTTTGATATAAAAATGTCAACTGTAACTATTACAAAAATTAATGCTATATCATTGGGAAAATTAGTTGCAATTATCTCTGCAGTTATAGGTTTCATTTTCGGAGTGATTATGCTATTGTTCATGATTTCCCAAGCAATTGGACCTATTGAAATAATGGTCATAGTTAAAATAATTATTATACCTATGATAATACCTGTGATGAATATTATTATTGGTTTTATAACAGGTGTGATCATTGCACTGGTTTTCAACTTCATGAGTAGATATACTGGCGGGCTGAAACTTGAAATTGAAGAGGTTGCAATATAAAATTGGATAGATCAAGAAATCAATGAAAGGATAACTCGCATGACAACTGCAACTATTACAAAAATCAATCCCATATCATTAGGAAAAAATGTAGCGATTATCTTTGGGATAATGAGTTTCTTATTTGGAATGTTTTGGAGCGTTTTCCTACCACTATTAATTAAGGTGCTTGCACCAGTATTAGAAGCAAATCATGGATACGCAATAGCAATAATTTATGGAGAAAGCGAAATCCAGACGACACTAATAACTTTGCTAAAAATGTCACTAATCTCTGGTGTCATTGGTCTTATTTTAGGCGTTATAGTTGCAGTAATATACAATTTCATTTGCGTGCATACTAGTGGTGTGGAGCTGGAATTTAAACAAGGATGAATAGTATACTTGAAACTGGCGAATCTACACTTGCATCGCTTTGTGTGCAATGTAATGAATGTCTGGAAAATTCCCACAGCATCTTGATATCTCCACTCTGTTATACTTTGTGGTCGAGGACTTTGAGGGACCCGGACTTGAGGAATGGATTAGGATGGCGAAAATGTTCCTGAAGAATAAGGATATTTGATTATTAGGTTTTTTTAGAATATACAACCATAAATTTGAAGATATGGAAGGAATGCTACGGCTAATGTTGCATCAACAAACATAAAATACTTATTTGGCAAAATATAACCATCCCCTTTTGTATTTTCTGCAACAAGTAATACCCAGAGGATTAATTATTTTTAAATTGTTATGTAAAATTTAAATCTAAGTATGTTTTCTACAGAGCCTCAATTTTGATATATTTCAAGCACTCGTCATAATTCTCTTTTTCAATTACATTTTTTAATCTTTTGTACGTTATATTTCTACATATATTATTCTCATTGTTATTGACAAGAATAAATAATCTATCACCTTGATCTTCTCTATTTAAGTCCATTACAGCATGTCCTGTTGTACCAGAGCCAGCAAAAAAATCGAGCACTATTGAATTAGGCCTTGAAGAAGCTCTAATCAATTCTTTAATCAATGACATCGGTTTAGGTGTTTGGAAACAGTATCTATCACCAAGTATTTCACCCAGCTCATCTTTTGCAGATGAGGTCGTACCTAACCCTTTCAATATGGTTTCCATATCTGATAGCTTGCCTACTCTTTTACCATCAGTTGCTTGAGGAAGCATAATTTTGTTAAAATTGGTACTCTTTTTATTTTTGAAGCAGACAAAAATATATTCATGAGCAATTTTGATGTTCTTAAAAGACTTATCAACACGATTTTCGTCAAAATATGGATCAATTTTGGGCCATATAAGAACGTCTACATTGTTTTCCCCAAATATTTGATGGCATAATAGAAGAAGCGTTCCAGTCTCATGTTCATCTATATTAATAAATAGAGTACCTTCATTAGACAATAAATCATAGGCATATTTCAATCTCTTTTTCATGAAACTAAGCCATTTACTATGGTAATACGAGTCTTCATCGCTAGAATAACCATGATCACTGTAATTTAGCCAATCCATGCCAGTGTTATATGGCGGATCAATACAAATCACATCAATTTTGTGATTATAGGGTTTTTTGAGGATACTAAGAGCCTCTAGATTTTCACCTTCAATCAACAAGTTCATGCGACTACCATTTTCAATAAAAAGATTCTTATCTTCAATCAGTCCTAATATTTCATTTCCAGCTTGATTCTCAGTACATTCTTCAAAAACAAGTCCATATTTCTCTTTTTGAATTTCGTTTTTTATTTGACATACTATCTGTAAATAATATTCAGGAACAGAACTGTTTTCTAAATATGTTTCCAACTCGGAGATCTTCGAAACAAGATCATTTTTCCTATTTTTTGTAATATTACTCATAAAAATCTCCTTATAAGTGAGATATTATTCTTAAAAATATCTTATTGTTTCCTCACAATCTCTGCGGGACAGTTAAGGAAAGTGTGCTTTTCTGTCGTAGTTTGTTTGGGCAGGATGAGCTCTTTAAGATATTTACAATTCACAAATGCCCATTCACCAAGGCTTACCATATTTTCTGGAATAGAAACATTAGCTAGACTCGAGCAATTTGCAAATGCTGATCTCTCAATACTTGTTACACTATCGGGTAGAATCACATTCATAATGTAACTGCAGCCAAAAAAAGCGCTCCTACCAATCTTTTTAACACCACCAGGAACCACAAACATCTTCCGAGGGTTTGTTTTTGAATAAAATATTAGCTCCGTTTTATCCTTATTGTAAAGTGCATCATTCTCATATACATATTCTGGACTATGATTTATTAAGGAAGTAAGAGAAGAATTCGTGAAAGGGTTATATCCGATTATCTTCACACTTTGAGGAATACCAATTGTCTTAATTGTCTGACAATTGTAGAATGAATGCCTGCCAATAATGACAACCCCTTCAGGGATAACAAGATCACTTGTTCCACTTCCATGTTCAAAATAGAACAGCGTTGTCATGGTTTTATTATAAAGTGCCCCATCCTTAAAAATGAAATGAGGGCTATTGTTCTCTATATGTAACTTAGGCAAATTTGAAAATGGATTATTTTCAATGATTTTGACACTTGGGGGAATTACTATTTTTCTAAGATTAAAGCAGTTGTAAAATGCATGCTTACTAATGGATATCACACCATCAGGAATCTCAAACACATCTGATTCACGATTTATAGCACAATAGATTAATCGTGTAAGATCTCTATCATATAATGCTCCATCCTTTAAGGCAAAATGAGAGCTTTTATTAATGAGATTCAAATTAGGACAGTTTGCAAAAGGATTGTCGCCCATAACCGTAACACTTTCAGGAATAATAAGTTCTACAAGATTTTCACAATTATAGAAAGTGTCTCCTCCTAGATTTGAGACTGTATTTGGAATCGTTATCTTCACTATATTGTTACAATTCCAAAACACACTGTTCTTAAGTTTCTCCACACCTTCTGGTATCCTCACATATCGATTGCTCCCATTATACTTTGTTAGGGTGGCATCAAGTATTTTAAAATCATGTACAGACCTAATACTTCGCTTTTTCACAGCATCTTGATATCTATATGCATCAAATTTAGGGGAAAAAGCATAACTTTCATCTTCGAAAAGTCCGGCAAGATACATTTCTTTGTTAATTGAAGTAAAACCCCGGGGAAATACCAAATATTTGCATTCAATAGTTCCTGCCTTTAAGCGAGAAGTATATGCACAGAAATACTTAGTATCGCGGTTCTTTTCAAAAAAAGACATTATAATAGAAGGATTATTTTTAATCTTGGAAAGCTCAGCTTCATATTGTTCTTCCCATTCCAAGCACCTGACAGCTATGAACACCGTATTTGGATTTTTTACAATAGCAAAGTCATACGTTGAATCTTTGCCTAGATGTATGTATTCAGGCTTGTAACCTTTTCTAAGAAACCTGTCTATTGCCTCAAGGATAATAAAATTTCTTTGCGAGAACTTCAAAAACCTGTTAGTAGCAACATGTATTAGGTGTCCATAATCAAAGGTCTCATTAACAACATCAAGAGAAATACTTTGAGAATCGGAATATTTTTTTAAATAAATATCATTTGTTTCTTCACTGAAACCCAATTTCCAAAAATAGTTGATAGCATTAAGGATGATGCTCATTTTTGTTCTCCAAATCAAACTGTTTATTTTCAACCAAGTGCCAAACCATTTTATCTACAACATCTTCAGGACTTAGATTAGTTGTATCAATCGAAACATAGTCCATATCATATTTCTGAAGAAATGTCTCCATTTTCTCTTTAGCTATTGGATATAATTCAGCTTTTACTATGTCGGGATCATCTAAATCTCTATTTTTTATTCTCCTGGCACCTTCCCCTGAAGAAACATCTAGAAGAAAAGTAAAATCAGGTTTACCTACCAAATTAATCATGCATTCAAAAATGTTTTCGGTTTCTTTTGAACCACACCAATAATAATTTGAAGCAAAATGACGGTCTGTGATAATGTTCTCATTCTTGAATCGGTGATAAAGAAAAATATTTCCCAATCCATAGAACCATGCTCTTAGAGCATCATTATCAACTTGTTGATTGATGTAGTCCCTGACTCTTATGTAATTAGTCAAACTATCATCTACGTCCAACATATAATGTAATGGTTTCTCAATAATCTTGAAGTTTAACCTGTCGGCCAGGATTGTAGCTGCAGTTGTTTTTCCAACACCATCCATTCCTTCAATCGCGATGTGCAAATTTCTAACCTCCAGAATTACATTACAAATTAGGTTTTCTAAAAGCAACTTCTGCTTTCTTTCCTGCTGTGAAAAACTCAAGTTCTTCTAGATATCCAGAGACTCTGCGAATTCTTAACACATCTTTGCTGCCACAAGAGAAACAATCATCAAAAGTACCAACATTGCCACAGTTACAACATTTATCCAATGGGAAGTTAATACCCAAGTAATTCACCTCATTGTCAATCCCCACCTGAATAATTTCAGAAATTGCCTCAGTATTGTTTAAAGGTGCAGAAGAAAATTCAACATAGGATATACAACCACCATTGGCATATCTGTGGAAAGGTCCTTCAATAGCAATTTTCTCAATTGGATGCAAACCAGAATCGACATTTACATGGAATGAATTTGTATAAAAATCCTTATCAATAAAATCGTGAGAGAAATACTGTTTATCAATTTCAGGGAACCTACCTGATATGAACTCTCCAGAAGAGCCAAGAAGATTAAAGTTTAAATTATGCTCAAACTTGAATCTGTCTACCACCTCGCGCATGTACCTCACGAGATCAAGAGCATCAGAATAGTTTTCCTCCGAATCATAATATCGCTCTCCAGACATAATTTCTAAAGCCTCTGAAAGACCTATAAAACCAATTGATAAAGTCCCATTCTTAAATATCTCTTCAAGAGATTCGACGGTTTCAAAATTATTAATCCAGAGATTGTACTTATGGTTACACGGAAAATCGCTAGACTCAAGCTTGCATAGTTGATGATATCTATCTATAAGTATCTCTTTGACTGAAATTGCAATATCTGTCCATTTCCCTTTGAATATGTCTAATTTTTCATGGCCACTCTTGTCAGGATAGTCACAATCTATTTCCAAAGCAATTCTAGGAAGATTAATAGAGATATAAGCCACATTACCACGTCCAGTAGAGCAAGGCTCACCAAACAGGTTATCAGCAACTTTTGTCCGACAACCCATTATAGCCACCTTCTTTGGGTCGTATTTTTCATTTGTTTTAGAATCAAATAGTAGATAGGTGGGAATCATTTTTTTGCATGTGGACTCCAGAGCAAGACAAAAAAGGTCATAGTTTTTGTCACATTCGTTGTAGTTTATTCCTTTTTTCACCTTGAAGATAATATTGGGTTTTAGAATTTCAGGAGAGGAATTTTTGAAGTATTCAATAACCCATTTTGTGGTTGAGCGACCTATTTTTTTTGTAGATAAGCCTAAATTTAACGAAACATAATAGGTAACCTGACCACACCTCTCTCGTGCGTTGTTGAGCCAGTCAATAAAAGATTCTATAGAATCCTTTAAAATTCCAAGATTCTCCGCACTTTCATCAATATCTAATCTGTCGACCAAAACAGCAATGTCCTCATCAAAGTTTGGAAAACCCATACCTCCAGATTGCTCATTACCCAATTTAACGATTAAATCCCTAAAGTGATTAAATATCTCAGTTATTTTTCTGTGATTAGAAAATGTCATAAGTCTTTCATAAGGAAAACCTTGCAATACATCCATCTGAAGACAATTATAGGTCTGGCCATATGCTTCAAGATCATGAATGTGTATTTTTCCTTCCCTATGTAAAAGAGAATGCTTTTCGTCTAGCTGATCCAGATGATTTTTCTTAACAGCTTCGGTCCCTGCTCTATAAACATAACCCACATAGGTTTTTCTTTGAGCAGCATTATCATACTGAATACCCTTAACACCCTTCATATTTCAATCTCCCGATATGGATAAACTGTTGATTATCAGAACCAACATAACTAATAGTAGTACAACTTTTGATATTTTCGTATTTGCCGACCTTTATATACTCAAGTTTGTACAATAGTGCATGCGGAACACTTTCAAGCTCGTATCCTGTATACAAAACAATATTGAAATCATCCAAGAACTTAATCAGTTCCAATAATGCTGGAATTTGTAAAAGCGGCTCCCCCCCAGATATCGTAAGTTTCTTATTTTTTGATTTGACCCTGATGTCAGCAGCTAAATCACTAACATCAATCCAAATTCCTGCATCAATCTCCCATGTATTAGGATTATGACACGAATCACATCTGTGTTTACATCCTTGGACAAATAGGACAGTACGTATGCCGGGACCATCAACAATTGATCCCCTATAATCTATTGAATTAATTCTTATTTTCATTGTGATCTGGAAATAGATATATAAATATTTAGGGCAAATCGAAATCGTGTGGATTTAGATTGACGCGGTTGTATAAATATATTTCTAAAATACATATAATGTCGATTCTTTTAAGTAATATCATAATTTAAAAAATATCACCATTTTTCCTTTTAACCTCCCTAGATTCAGCAGAAGTTTAACTCAAAATAAAGACCCTCGATTTTTCAATATCCTGATACATCTCAACCTTGTTGGCTTCCTTACCGATATACACACATCCAGTATCTTTAAGTGCCTCCTTTGCAGAACTCCAATATCCCCTTCAAACTTTGCTTCAGGATAATCTATAACAGAAACTGATTTTAACCCTCCACACCCATTACATCCAAAAGAGGATACTTAAAAATGGACGTTTCCAATCTTATCAAGACAATTACATCAGTCAGGGGCTACGAGGGGCAGGTTGTACATGTTGAGGACATAGCTCCAAAAGAGCCTCAATTCAGCCCAGTGGAGATGAATCCACTAATCAAACATGCTCTTGGTAAAATGGGAATCGAACAGCTCTATTCGCATCAGGCAGAGGCTGTTGAAAAAGCGAGAGATGGGGAGAACATTGTACTGTCCACAAGTACCGCCAGTGGTAAGACCATGTGCTATATGCTTCCTATTTTTGAAAAGATGCTGGAAGATCCTTTTGCAACTGCTCTCTATATCTCGCCACTGAATGCTCTTGTCAATGACCAGTTGCAGACTTTTTTAGATTTCAGTGAACACATGTTCCTGAAGGTGAAGATAGACAGGTTCACAGGTTCTATGAGCAAGGCTGAGAAGGATGCTGTTAAATACGGGAACACAAGAGTGATCTTCACCAATCCTGAAATGCTTCACATGAGCTTTTTGCAGTGGAAACAGCAGTGGCAAACATTTCTTTCAAATCTTAAGATCATAGTATTGGATGAGAGCCATAGTTACAGTGGAGTAATGGGCAGCCACATGGCAAACCTGCTTAGAAGGCTTAATCGTATCTGTGATCATTACGGTGCAAAACCACAGTACATCTGCTGCACCGCAACCATAGGAAATCCTGTGGAACACACTTCTGCACTTATTGGGCGTGATGTTAGTCTTATTGACAGAGACAGTTCCGGTCAAGGTGCTCAAAAATTCCTGTTCTGGAATCCACCACTTTACGTTAATAAAAGGAATTTCACTCTACGCAAATCCAGTTTCAGGGAAACGGTGAACCTGTTCAGTATATTTGTACATAACGATTTCCAGACTATAGTGTTTGCACGCTCCCGTCAGAAAGTAGAGAGAATGTACGTTCAGGCACAGGAAATACTAGCTAATCGTGGTGCAGGAAAGCATATAAGTCCATACAGGGGAGGATATCATGGAACTGAGCGTGAGAATATCGAAAAAGGACTCTCTACCGGTGAAATCAACGGCGTTATATCCACCAATGCCCTGGAATTGGGAATAGACATCGGTGGACTGGATGCCTGTATACTGGACGGTTTCCCGGGCACCATCATGAGTGCAAGGCAGCAGGCAGGCCGTGCAGGACGTGGAACTCAGGAAAGTATCGTGGTTCTTGTGGCAGACTCCAATGCTCTGGACCAGTATTACATGCGAAATCCAAAGGATTTCTTCAGGAGAAATTGTGAAGAGGCGGTCATCAACGTTTCAAACCGTTACATTCAGGCAACCCATCTCCTTTGCGCTGCAAGAGAAATACCTTTGAAAACTGAGGATGAGAAATATTTTGGCAGTGAATATCATGCCATTGTTGAAGTACTTGAGGAAGAAGGTCTACTGGAAGGACTTATTGAAAAACGCTCACTTGACAATAAGGCACATATGCAGGTTTCCATTCGAAATATCGAGAACGATGCATATATCATAATCGACAAAATCAGCAGAAAGCCTTTGGAAAAGGATATTGGTAAACTTCGAGCTTACAGGGAAGCCTTTGAAGGTGCCGTATACATCAACAAGGGCACTCCATATTGTGTTACAAAACAAGACCATGACAAAAAAGAGATACATGTGGAAATAGCCCGTGATGGATATTATACCAGATCTCTGTTTTCCTCTGAGATCTTTATTCGGGACAGCGTTGAGAGTAAAGAACTGCCAACATATCCCGACGTAAAAGTCGGTTTTGGTGATGTTGATGTAACCCAGCAGGTCACCGGCTACAAAAAGATACAGCAGCGTAGTGATGCTGATCTTGGCCAGTATTCCCTTGACATGCCGGAATTCTCTCTGGAGACAGAAGCCCTATGGCTGGAGCTACCTTCCAATTTGTATGAAGTGGTAACTGCACATGAGCGTG
>Ga0206328_117_pt1 | contig 46945 bp, 56 predicted proteins | sample SalPonR1_A_D2_MG_FD_142664 | JGI IMG/M metagenome (GOLD analysis project Ga0206328, IMG submission 142664)
TTCAGGTGTTACTTCCTGGACAACACTGAGTAATTTTGCCTCGTCATTACGTTTTGGATTCTTATCATACAATCCATCGATGTCTGAGAGAATTACCAGAAGATCAGCTTCCATCTTGCTTGCTACCATTGCCGACAGTTTATCGTTATCTCCAAAAGTGGCTTCTATCTCATTAACACAGGTGCTGTCGTTCTCGTTGATGATCGGAATCACACCATAGCTCAATAGTGTTGATATGCTGTTTCTGAGATTCAGGTAGGTGAGCCTGTTTGAGAATGATTCGTAGGTCAGGAGGATCTGGGCGACCTTGAGATTGTGTTTGGCAAAGGCCTTGCTCCACTCCTGCATGAGTACTCCTTGTCCGACTGCTGCACAGGCTTGTCTTACAGGTATCTCGCGTGGTCGTTTGTCAAAATCAAGCATGTCTATGCCAATTCCGATTGCTCCGGAACTTACCAGTATGACCTTTTTCCCCTGACGGTGCAGGCTTGCAACCTGAGCAGCCATGTTTTCCATGAGCTGGTGGTTGAGCTCACCGCTTTCGTTGTTGATGGAAGATGTCCCTATTTTTACTACGACTTTGCTTACATCGTCGAAAAGTTCTTTCCGGTCTATCAAGGATAATGCTCCATTTCTTCCGTTAGTTTGGCTATTTTGTTTGCCTGGATGTTCAGAGTACATCGGATACTTTTTTGTCCATTACTTTATGTGTGAATTTGCGTGCATCGTCGCCTGCATAATCTGCAACTTTCTCACCATTGCCTACAAGGATGTACTTGTATATCATGAGACCTTCCATTCCCACTGGTCCACGGGCATGTATCTTGTTGGTACTGATGCCAACCTCTGCACCTTTTCCATATCGGAATCCGTCTGCAAATCTGCTTGATGCGTTGATCATTACGCTTGATGAGTCCACAAGGCCGGTAAATATCTTTCTCTTTGCCTTGTTCTCGGTGATTATGACGTCTGTGTGGTGTGAACCGTAGCTGTTTATGTGCTCGATGGCCTCTTCCATGTTCTCGACTATCTTTATGGAAACTATAAGGTCATTGTATTCTGTCTTCCAGTCCTCTTCCGTGGCTCTTACGACTTTTTCAAGGAAATCTATCTGCTCGAGGATGCTGTATGAGGCATGGTCACAGCGCATTTCCACACTTGATTCACTGAACAGCTGTGCCATCTTTGGAAGGAACTTTTCTGCTACGTTCTCGTTAACGAGAAGTGTCTCCATTGCATTGCAGACAGCGGGATACTGTATCTTTGAATCAAGGGTTACATCGTAGGCCTTTGTGAGGTCTGCATCATCGTCTATGTAAACATGACAGATTCCGTCTGCGTGTCCCAATACTGAGATGCGGGTGTTGTTCTGAATGTACTTGACAAAATCATTGGAACCTCTTGGAATGAGCAGGTCAATGTATGCGTCCATTGCCAGTATGTCGTTGACCTCTTCTCTGGTTTCCATGAGCTGGAAAGCACCTTTTGGCATTCCTTCCACGGATTCAGCGGCTTCCACCAGCAGATCGAAGATAGCACGGTTGGAGTTGAGTGCTTCGCTTCCGCCCTTGAATGTGGTTGCGTTTCCACTTTTAAGACAGAGTGCCATGACCTGTGGTACAACATCAGGTCTTGCCTCGAATATCACGCCGATAAGGCCAATTGGGCTACTTACCTGATAAAGTTCAAGGTCTGCATCGAGTTCCAGAGTGTTGATGGTTTCTCCAACAGGATCATTGAGCTTGACAACATCAAGTATTCCATCTATCATTCCGGTGATCTTGCTGTCACTTACCTTGAGCCTGTCAACAAGAGCCTGTGAAAGCTCGCCCTTGCGTTTGAGTTTTTCAGCAGCCTCAATGTCCTTTCTGTTAGCTTCCAGTACGAAACGACGGTTCTCGTCAAGGGTCTTTGCCATTGCCTCTAAAGCTGCGTTCTTCGTATCTGTATCAACGCTTGCAAGGACAATTGATGCCTTCTTAGCCTGCATCACTTTTGCTTCGATTTCTGTGACCATGAAATAAACCACCCGGGTTCTAAAAGAGGATTATGTGATAAGTTATAGTATCTATATAATATGCAAATATTGCACATAGTTCTTTACTATTATACTTATCGATTATGAAATTGGTATGGATAGATGTCTTAACCTTCCATTTTTGAATTAAATTAAAATTTAAATTTAAAAGATCATAGATGGCATATAGCAATCTCTTGTAATATCTCGTTCTTGATTGCTATATGGTATATTTAATCTGGCTGATTATCTGCGCGAATTCAACTTCGCAAGCAATCGAAGTATTTCAATGTAGAGCCATACAAGAGTTACTATAAGTCCAAATGCACTGTACCACTCCATGTATTTTGGAGCGTGAGCTTCTACCCCACTCTCAATAAAATCAAAGTCAAGTACAAGGTTAAGTGCAGCAATAATGACTATAAATAGACTGATTCCAATGCTTAGTGGACTTGCATTATCAATTTGCAGTACAGGTATGGAGCTACCAAAAAAGCCCATGAATAGATTGATAACATAAACGACTGCGATTCCTGCAGTAGCAGCGAATACGCCTAACTTGAAGTTCTCAGTCGCCTTGATGATGCCTGATTTATAGGCAAACAGAAGTGCAAAGAATATGCCAAGTGTCAGGAACACAGCCTGTGATACAATTCCCGGGTACATCGTTTCGAAAAAGAATGATATACCTCCAAGAGCAACTCCTTCAAATGCAGCATATATTGGTGCAGTGATGGGAGATGCGGTCTTTTTGAAAACTGTGATAAGAGCAGTAATTAGTCCTCCAATAACGCCGATCATAATAAGGCCCAGACCATCGGCTCCAAGTCCCCATGTGTATGTGGCAGTAATAAGGAGGATACAAAGCAAGAAGAGAGACTTGTTAGCAGTTCCTCCCAGCGTCATGCTGTTCTCAGAAGAATTTACTTCGGCAAATGTATTTTTGTTCAATGCTGGGTTTGCAGTACGCATGATGTAAATCGCTCCTAGTTTCTGATTTTATATTTTATGGGTAGGATGGGGTTATGTAGGTATGATAAATCGTCATGGGTAGATATATACTTTTTTGGTATGTTCTTGGCATGTATTTTTATTTAATTAAAAAATGTGTTATGAGCTAACACACAACACACACGAGATATATTTATCAATAATTGCTTTGTATGGACTGGCAGGAGAATAAAACATGAGCAAACGCGAGTATATGCTGGGAAATGTTGCAATTGCACGCGGTATCGTAGAGGGAGGCGGACAGGTCATATCCGGTTATCCGGGCACACCGTCCTCTGAAATAATCGGTACTCTGGCAGCGATGCAGGATAGGGACTTTTACGTAGAATGGTCAGTTAATGAGAAGGTAGCTCTTGAAGTTGCAGCAGGTGCTGCAATGACAGGTGTGCGTTCCGTTGTAACCATGAAGCACGTTGGTTTAAATGTAGCAGCAGACCCTCTGATGACCCTGGCTTACACAGGTGTCAAGGGCAGTATAGTCATCATCGTTGCAGACGATCCATCATGCCACTCATCACAGAATGAACAGGACACTCGCAGATACTCACAATTTTCAATGATCCCATGTCTTGATCCTGTGGATCCTCAGGAAGCAAAGGACATGATCTCATATGCGTTTGAATTTTCAAACAAGTTCCAGATGCCTGTAATATTCAGGCCGACAACCCGTATCTCGCACGGTAAGTCTGACGTATTGCTTGGTCCTGTCAACGAAACAAAACCCATAGCTGATTTCCAGAAGGACCTCGAAAGATGGGTAATGATCCCTAAGAATGCTCGTATACAACATCCGCATCTCCTCGCTATCCAAAGGGATATGCTTGCAGAACTTGAGAAATCCCCGTGGAACTCTCTTGAAATGCACGAAGGCTGCAAATTCGGTGTAATAGCATCAGGACTTGCATCTGCTTATGCAAAAGAAGCACTGGATAATATGGGGATCGATGCGTGTTTCCTCAAAATTGGAACTTATCCGATTCCTGAAGCTAAGATTCGTACCATGATGGATCAGGTTGATACAATTCTGGTATTTGAGGAAATGGAGCCTGTTGTCGAAGAGCAGGTACGGATAATGGCTCAGCAGCTTTCATCTCCTGTGGAGATCATTGGGAAAATCCAGGCCCCGGTTCCAAGGATATTCGAACTCAATGTTGACGTTTGCGCAGATGTACTTGCAGAAGTGCTTGATCTTGAAAAGCCAGATATGCCAGTTGATATTGGAGAGGACTTCGAATATGAAGCTTGCAGAATAGACCTTCCAATGCGCCCTCCTGTCATGTGTCCAGGATGTTCTCACAGGGGAACTTTTCATGCCATGAAAAAGGCCTTTGGTAAAAATGCAATCTTCCCAAGTGATATCGGCTGCTATACACTTGGTATTCAGAGCGGCACTGTTGATACAACTCTTTGTATGGGTGGAAGTATAACTGTAGCAAGTGGAATGTATCAGGCAGGGGAAACAAAACCGATCTGCTGCTCCATTGGGGATTCAACATTTTTCCACACTGGAATGAATGGTCTACTCAACGCTATCTACAATAAAGCAGACATTACAGTAACTATAGTAGACAATCGTACAACAGCAATGACCGGTCACCAACCAAACCCTGGTATGGGTAGGACTGCTACTGGTGAGGAAACTTCTGAGGTTGATCTTGCAGCTCTCTGCCGTAGTCTGGGTGCTGAATTTGTGAAAACTGTTGATCCTTATGACCTTGAAAGAACTGAGGAAGTTTTCAAAAGAGCAAAGAGCTTCAAGGGAACTTCTGTTGTTATCACAGAACAGCTCTGTGTAATTGATGCAAAACGCTCTGGTATTCGAAGAAAACCGTTTATCATTGAAGCTGATAAGTGTGTGGGCTGTAAACTATGCGTGGATCTTGGTTGTCCCGCAATTGAATTTAACCTGGAAACAAAAGTCGCATCCATCAATGCCATGTGCACAGGTTGTGCAGTGTGCTCGCATCTTTGTAAGTTCGATGCGATCATGGAGGTGAAGAAATGAGTTCTGAAGGAATTTCACAATTCGATCTTATAATTGCTGGTGTAGGTGGTCAGGGTACGATCCTTGCATCTGATATTATTGGCAAGGCTGCAGTGAAGGAAAATATGTCGGTACGTGCAGCAGAAACCCATGGTATGGCACAGAGGGGTGGTTCAGTTGTCAATCATATAAGAATTGGCTGTGAGCTCGGCTCCATGATCCCATTAAAAGGTGCTGATGTAATGCTCGCACTTGAACCAAGCGAGGCTCTGAGGTATATTGACTATCTGGCAGAAGATGGTGTGGTTATAGTGAACACTGCATCTATCCATCCAGTGACCGTAAGTTCAGGACACTGCACTTACCCTAAGATCGATAATATCATTGCAAAACTGAAAGAGAGCAGGAAAGTAATTGCATTCGATGCAACTGCTCTTGCAAGTGAGGCAGGCCACCTTCAATCCATGAATGTTGTCATGGTGGGTGCTATATCTAATTATTTGCCAATACCATCAGAAACCTTGCTTGGATCTGTAAAAACACTAGTTCCTCAGAAAACAGTTGATATTAACGTAAAGGCTTTTGAGCTTGGTAAGTTTCAGCTATGAAAAAGGGATATTCATCCCTTTCTACTATTTTTTCAAAGCGTTAATAATTAGATTCATATGCAGAATCCTTTTAAGTGATCTTTGATCTGTCCCTTCATATCTTCATTGGCAAGTGCAAAATCAATAATTGCTTTGACGTATTCTACTTTGTCACCGGTGTCATATCTTTCTCCAGTGAATTTATAGGCGTATATCTGCTGCTCTTCTTTTAGCAGGCGAATGCCGTCAGTAAGCTGAATTTCCCCGCCAATACCGGTTGTGGTTTTCTTGATGCAGTCCAGTATTTCCGGTGTGAATACATATCTTCCAATTGCTCCAATATTTGAGGGTGCGTTTTCAGGTTCCGGTTTTTCAACAATGTCCTCAAGCAGGTAAAGTGATTCATCCATTGGCTTTCCCTGGATAATTCCATAACTTCCTGTCTTTTCCATTGGCACTTCTTCAACTGCTATTGTGGAGCGGCCATATTTCTTAAAATTATTAATGAGCTGTTTTGTGCATGGTGTTTTATTCACTATGATATCGTCACCCAGGAGTACTGCAAAAGGTTCGTCGTTGATGTGTTTTTCAGCGGTAAGGATTGCATCTCCAAGTCCTCTTGGTTCCTTTTGCCTGATGTAATGTATATCGACCATTGAGGAAATGTCCTGGACAATTTTTAACAGATTATCTTTGTTTTTTTCCTTAAGGTGCATCTCCAGTTCAGGTGCATCGTCGAAGTAGTCTTCTATGGATCGTTTGCTTCTTCCGGTTATAAATATGATGTCATCAATTCCAGATTCTATGGCTTCTTCCACTACGTGGTGGATGACCGGTTTATCAATTATAGGAAGCATTTCCTTTGGCATTGATTTGGTCGCCGGTAAGAATCGTGTTCCAAGTCCTGCCACTGGTATTACTGCTTTTTTTATTTCCATTTTTACTCCTGCGTTAATAATATCTTACAGTCTGTATTTTTGGATATTAATGTGTTTATCTTATAAATTTATATATAGTACATCCCATTTACACTTGTTTCACATTCTGCAGTTCTGCTGGCTTTTGCAATGCTCCAATTTAATTGGATTTAGGAATATCTTTATATACTTCATACACGTTGATAGGCGCAATGTCAGGTTATATGATGTATAATATGACTGGATTAAGATTATAGTGCGAAAAAGTCGGATTTAACATGAGTGTCGGGGCCTCTTCACGAATGCCCAGCGTGTACAAAGTAGTACACAGGAAATACAGTGATGTTTAAATCTTTTCGAGATGAACACAGTCGGTTATCATATGTGGTATATCGGCATGCGCTTTCAATTTGAAGCGATGGCATAAGCTGCCGGATGCGTACGGACAAAGTACGTGGAGTTCGGCTAAAGCCATGTTTCTGTTGTTAGTGGGTGTGATTGATAGCTTTTTTGTATTTTGGCCGGGCAATGCCGGGTCCACTTAAGACGAAAATGTGCAATTAGGAGAATAATATATGGCAAAAGGACATAGACCAAGACGAGGATCACTCGCTTTTAGTCCGCGCAAAAGAGCAAAAAGCCACATACCACGGTTCAGATCATGGCCGGAATCCGCAGGAGAATCAAAACTCCAGGATTTTGCAGGGTATAAAGTGGGAATGACTCATGTTGTATTGATCGACGATGTAAAGAACAGTCTTACAGAAGGAATGGAAATTTCAGTTCCAGTCACAATTGTAGAGACTCCTGCAGTACGTGTTGCTTCAGTACGTGCTTACACCAGTTCATCATACGGTGAAAAAGCAATTGCAGAAGCATGGGCATCTGAACTTGACGAAAGTCTTGGAAAGACCATAAAGCTTCCAAAGAACTCAAACACCGATGCTGCTCTTGAGAAGATCAGCAGTTTGATCGATGAAGGCAGTGTTGCTGACATTAAGGTAGTCACATACACATTACCAAAGAATCTTTCTGGTGTTGCTAAGAAAAATTCCGATATCATGGAATCTGCTGTAAGAGGCACTGATGTTGCATCTAAGTTCGAATATGCTAAGTCCATACTCGGCGCTGAGATCAAGATCGGTGATGTATTCAACAACGGTGAATTCGTTGATGTCGCAGCTATCACCACCGGTAAGGGTACTACAGGCCCTGTTAAAAGATGGGGTATCAATCTGGCAAAGAACAAACACTCACGCCAGGGAAGTCTCAGGCAGATCGGTACTCTCGGTCCATGGAATCCTTCAGTGGTCAGCTGGAGAGTTCCACAGATGGGTCAGGCAGGTTATCACCAGAGGACTGAATACAACAAGCGTATACTTGATGTCGCTACAGAAGGAGATATCACTCCAGAGGGCGGTTTCGCAAATTACGGTGTTGTAAATGGCGATTATATCTTGATCAAAGGAAGTATTCCTGGTCCAGCAAAGAGACTTGTAAGGCTCAGAGATCCAATAAGGTCCAAGGTACCTACAATGGGCGAACCACAGCTCCTTCATGTGAGCACACAGTCCAACCAGGGGTGAATTGAATGGTTTCAGCAAAAGTTATAGATTTATCTGGAAACGCAAAAGGCGACATTGATATGCCTGAAGTTTTCAATGAAGTTTATAGACCTGACCTTATCAAAAAGGCAGTTCTTACAGCACAGGCAAACAGGCTGCAGCCATATGGTCCTAAAATACACGCAGGTATGGAAACATCCGCTGTATCATGGGGATCAGGTAGAGGTGCAGCGCAGATCCCAAGGATCGCAAATGGTAGCCGTGCAGCAAGAGTTCCTCAGTCTGTAGGTGGAAGAAGGGCACACCCTCCTAAACCAGGGACTGACAGAACTGAAAAAGTAAACAAGAAAGAAAGACGCATGGCTATTCGCTCAGCTATAGCATCAACAGCTAATTCAGACCTTGTATCTGCTCGTGGCCACAAGTTCGACGCAGAGCTCCCATTAGTGGCTGACAATGCACTCGAAGCGGTGGAAAAGACAAAGGATGTCATCAGCTTCCTGCAATCTGCAGGTGTTTATGACGATGTTATCCGCGCAAAAGATGGTAGGAATATCAGGGCTGGAAAAGGCAAGGTACGTGGCAGGAGATTCAAGGACAAGAAGAGTATTCTTATCGTTGCTGGAAATGATAGTGCACTTTTTAGATCAGCAAGAAACCTTTCCGGTGTAGATGTAGTTTCAGTAGCTTCATTGAATACTGAATTCCTTGCACCAGGTACTCACGCAGGTAGATTGACTGTATGGACCGAGTCAGCAATAGCCGATCTGGAGGGTATGTTCGTATGAGCTCCATAAAATATCCATTTATCACAGAAAAGGCAATGATGCTTCTTGAAGACAACAAGCTTCAATTCATCGTGGACACTCGCTCTAACAAGGGCCAGATCAAGTCCGATGTTGTGGAGATGTATGGCTTCCCCGTAAAGTCAATATGCACCATGACTACAATGAAAGGTATTAAAAAGGCCGTAGTAACATTCGAAGGTGGAGATGCTGCTCACGAAATTGCTACAAGAATTGGTTTGATGTGAGGTGAACTAATATGGGTAAAAGACTTATACCACAGAATAGGGGTCGTGGAACTCCTGCTTACAGGTCACCTTCACACAAGTTCAAAGGTGCAATGAAGCATCCTCGCGTGGATGACAATGATACTGTATATGCTACAGTTATTGATATCGTGCATGATCCTGCACGCTCTGCACCAGTTGTGAAAGTTTCTTTCGATAACGGTGAAGAGCGCTTGATCCTTGCTCCTGAGGGTATCTCAGTAGGCGCCAAGATCGCATGCGGAATTTCCGCAGATATCAAGCCTGGAAACATTCTGCCATTAGCAGAGATTCCCGAAGGTATTCCTGTATGTAATGTTGAATCCAAGCCAAATGATGGTGGGCAGCTCGCTCGCTCCTCTGGTGTGTATGCTACAGTTGTATCACACGACCTTGGTAAAACCGTTGTTCAATTACCATCCGGTGAAATGAAATGGTTCGATCCTAAATGCCGTGCAACAATCGGAATCGTTGCTGGTGGCGGTAGGGTAGACAGACCTTTCCTCAAGGCAGGTAAAAAATACCACAAGATGAAATCAAGGGCTGCAAAATATCCACGTGTATCAGGTGTTGCTATGAACGCCGTTGACCACCCGTATGGTGGAGGTAATCGTAAGCACCCTGGAAGATCAACAACCGTTGCTAGAAATGCGCCACCTGGTTCTAAGGTAGGTCATATCGCAGCACGCAGGACCGGAAAACGTTAACCGGAGGATTATATCATGGCAAGAAAATCATCATCAAGATTACCAAAACGAAAAGGAGAATATACCTTCCGTGGTAAAACGGTAGAGGAACTCCAAAAATTAAGCATGGAGGAGTTTGCAGAATTATTGCCATCAAAAGAGCGCCGTACTATTAGAAGGGGCTTCACAGATGGTAGGAAAGATGTAATTCAGCAGATCCGAGATGGTAAGGACAATGTTCGTACTCACTACAGGGATCTTATTATATTCCCTGAAATGGTAGGTAAGAACCTTGAAGTATACAACGGCAAAACTTTTGTGGCATTTGAGGTACAACCTGAAATGCTTGGACGTAGGTTCGGAGAATTCGCTCCAACAAGGCCTAGATGTTCACACGGAAGTGCTGGTGTCGGAGCGACCCGTTCAAGTAAGTTCGTCCCACTGAAATAAGGTGATTGAATATGGCAAGAGTTGGATATTCAATGGAAATGGACCCAAAAGTAAGCTCAAAGGCAATGGGTGCAGAACTTCATATATCACCTAAGAAGTCACGTGAACTTGGAAAAGCGATCAAAGGCATGCGCACAGAGGCTGCAGAGAAATATCTCGAAGATGTTGCTGAGGTTAAGCAGGCTGTTCCTTTCAAGAGGCACAACGATGGTTATTCTCACAGAAAAGGACCTATGGCTGCTGGTGGATATCCTGTGAAGGTATCACTGGCTTTCCTGAAGATTCTGGAAAATGCCAAAAGCAATGCTGAATACAAAGGACTCGACCCTAAGCACATGTATATTGCACACGTTAGTGCAAAGCGTGGCCGTGTGATCCATGGAATGCGCGCAAGAGCACGTGGCCGTGGCAGTCCAAAGAACACAGAGACTGTAAATGTCGAGATTATTTTGAATGAGGTGCGTTAATGGCAATAGAGAAGAAGTTCGTTCAGGATGGCTATACAAAGGCATCAATGGATGAATATTTCGCAAAACAGCTTAGCAGAGCTGGTTACGGTGGTATGGAGATAAATCGTACTCCAATGGGTACACAGATCACTGTCTACGCTGAAAAGCCTGGTATGGTTATCGGTAAGGCTGGAAAGGTTATCCGAAAACTCACTCGTGATATTGACAGATTGTATGACATGGACAACCCTCAGATCGATGCACAAGAAGTCAAAAGACCTGAACTCAATGCTCAGATGATGGCATCACGTCTTGCATCATCCATCGAAAGAGGATGGTACTTCAGGAAGGCTGGCCACAACACAATGAGAGCTATCATGAATTCCGGTGCTCTTGGTTGTGAGATCATAATGTCCGGTAAGGTTACCGGTTCAAGATCAAGAATTGAGAAAATTGTCAATGGATATATCAAACATGCAGGTAAGCCTGTAGATGATATCGTTGACGAAGGGTTTGCAACAGCTGTTAAAAAGCTCGGAACCATTGGATGCAAAGTTAGAATTATCCCTCCTGGTGCAGTATTGCCTGACGCGTTCGTAATGAAAGACATTGTCGAGGAAGCTGAAGTTGAAGTAGTCGTTGCTGGCGATGATGCAAAAGCTGGCATTGAAGAACTTGTTGAAGCTGAAGCAAAAGGCGAGACTGTAGATGAGGAGGAAGTCGAAGTAGTTGCTGAAGAGACTGTTTCAGAAGAAGCACCTGCTGCTGAAGAAACTGTTGAGGAGGTAGCAACTGAGAATGCAGAGGAACCTGCACCAACTGAAGGTCTGGCTGATGAACAGCGCAGACTTGCAGACGATGGTGTCTGGCAACACAAGCATGAAGGCTATGATTACTGGCACCCTGCTGCCCGTGTACACAAGGAGGATAAATAATGGCAATCCTTCGTGTAAACGAGATCAGGGACATGTCACCTGCTGAAAGAATGGACGAACTTGATAAAATGAGAGACGAATTAATCCGTGAGCGTGCTCTTTCCTCCGCCGGTGGTGCTCCTGACAATCCTGGAAGGATTGGCGAACTCAAGAGAACCATTGGAAGAATCAAGACCATTCAGAATGAAATGAAGGAGATCTGAAGTGGATATCACTCCTTCAAGATTGATATTTCACGAACTGATTGGATTAGTGGCTGATGTAGTAGAAGCTACTAACCCAACGTTGAAAAATATACACGGCAAAGTGGTTGATGAAACAAAGAACATGATAATTGTTCAAACAAAGGCGGGACAGTCAATGGTTCCAAAAAAAGACACGACCTTTGTGTTTCAGATACCTGCTCGCTTTTCGGGCAAGCATGCTGAGAGGTATGTAAAAGTAAACGGGAACCTTCTGCTCTCCCAACCGGAGAACAGAACCAAAAATATTAGAAAAATACGCATGAGGTAATAATCATGGCAAGAGATATTGGATTGGATATACCAGCTCCAGATACGGAATGTGACGATATAAACTGTCCATTCCATGGAGAACTTCCAATTCGCGGACAGGTCCTTGTAGGAACTGTCGTAAGCGATAAGATGGATAAGACTGTGGTCATTCAACGAAAACATGAGATCCTTATTAAGAAGTATCAGAGATACGAAAAGAGACAATCAAAGATACACGCACACAATCCTCCTTGCATTAATGCAAAGGTTGGAGACGTTGTTACGATTGCAGAATCAAGACCACTTAGCAAGACCACATCCTATGTAGTTGTCAAAGCGGAGGCCCAGGTATGAGGGGCACTAGATCTAAAGTTCCACGTTCATTAAATGCTGGAGCAAAGATCGACTGCGTAGACAATACCGGTGCACGTGTTGTTGAGATCATTTCTGTAAAAGGTTACAGAGGTGTCAAGAACAGGATGCCAAAAGCTGGTATCGGTAACATGTGTGTCGTTTCTGTAAAGAAGGGCACTCCTGAGATGCGCAAGCAGATCCTGCTGGCAGTTGTAGTTCGCCAGAGGCAGGAATTCCGTCGTCCGGATGGTCTTAGGGTTTCATTTGAGGATAACGCTGTTGTTATCGTCGATAAAGATGGAATACCAAAAGGAACTGATTTCAAAGGTCCTGTGGCAAGAGAAGCTGCAGAAAGGTTCCCAAAGATCGGAACCACTGCATCTAATGTAGCATGAGGTGAGGAAATGGTATCAAATCAACCAAGAAAACAGAGGAAAGCAAGATATAACGCACCTCTTCACATCAAGCAGAGATACATGGGTGCTCCTCTTTCAAAGGACCTTCGCAGCAAGTATGGTAGCAGATCCGTAAACGTAGTTGTCGGTGACACTGTTGCAATCATGCGCGGAGACCATGCTGGTACAACAGGAATAGTAGAAGCGATCTCATTAAAACATGGGACAATCGTAGTTGAGGGTGTATCTGTTTCCAAAGCAGATGGAACTGAAGTGACAAGGCCAATTTACCCTTCAAACGTAACGATAACCTCCCTTGAAATGAAAGATGGTCGCAGAGAAGCAATAATCAGTAGGAAATAGGTGATTCTGTGGGTAAACATCAGAAAAGAATATCTGTCCCAAACAGCTGGCAGATATCAAAGAAATCCAATAAATGGATCACATCAACAAGACCTGGTCCACACAACAAGCAGCAGAGCATTCCTCTGGCTGTAGTTCTGAGGGACATGTTGGGTGTAGTTGATAATCGTGCAGAAGCAAAGCGTGTCCTATCTGAAGGTAAGGTTCTAGTTGACGGGATTGTCAGAAAGGATCTGAGATTCCCAGTAGGGTTATTGGATGTAATATCAATTCCATTAGAGAATATTGCATATCGTGTCCTTTTGGACCAAAAGGGAAGGCTCGTACTTCACACACTGGATGATGTAAACGCTAACAAGCTTTGTAGAATTGATAACAAGACTACCATTAAAGGTGGCTCATTACAGCTAAATCTTCACGATGGAACTAATATCATCGGCTCAAATGATTACAAGGCAAAGGACTCATTGATCCTTTCACTTCCTGGCAAGGACGTTGTCAAGCATATCAAATATGAAGTCGGTAATTTAGCACTTATCATCGGTGGAAAACACACCGGGGAAATAGGTACTATCAAAGAGATCAACAAAGTACGCAGTTCAAAGCAAAATAAGGTTTCAATATCCGGTGCATATGAATTTGATACAGTTGAAGACTATGTGGTAGTTATTGGCGAGAGCGAGCCTGAGATCAAATTAGGTGGTGAAGTAGTTGAGTAATCCTATGAGAACACCTACTGTTGAGAAGGTCGTAGTTCATATGGGTGTTGGGGAAAGTGGTCAGCACCTTGTGGATGCAGAAAACATCCTCACAGAGATCACAGGCCAGTCTGTTATCAGGACCTATTCAAAAAGAACACTTCCAGCATTCAGTATCAAGAAGAATGAACCAATAGGTTGTAAGGTGACTCTCAGATCAGATCGTGCTGAAGAGTTCCTCAGAACATCACTTGGTATCATTGAGGGTCAACTCCGTGCTTCTCAGTTTGACAAGTATGGAAATGTTGCTTTTGGCGTCGAAGAGCACACCGATTATCCAGGTATGAAATATGACCCAAATATCGGAATCTTCGGTATGGACATCAATGTAGTCGTCAACCGTCCAGGGTACAGGATCAACAAGAGAAGAATTGTAAAGAGAAAGGTTCCCACATCACACAAGATCACAAAGGAAGATACAATTGCTTTCTTTAAAGATGAGTATTCAGTGGAGGTTATTTAATGGTTCGAACCACTAAGAACTTTGGACGCGGCGCAAGCGAGTGCAAAAGATGCGGCAGAAAGCAAGGTCTTGTAAGGAAGTATGGAATTTACCTTTGCAGACATTGTTTCCGTGAAGTAGCCCACGATATGGGATTTGAGAAAAACACGTGAGGTAGAAGATATGGTATTATTAGATCCTCTTGCTGATGCGTTATCAACTATAAAGAACGCGGAAGCTGTAGGTAAAAGTTCCTGTAGTATCAAGCCAGCATCAAAACTGATCGGCACTGTCCTGAATGTTATGCAGTCTCGTGGATATGTCGGTGAGTTTGAGCTTGTGGAAGATGGCAAAGCAGGAGTTTATGAAGTAAAACTTATTGGTAGTATCAATAAATGTGGTGCTATCAAGCCACGTTATTCAGTTGGTGCAGCTGACTTCGAAAGATGGGAAAAGCAGTACCTTCCAGCAAAGAACTTCGGTACATTGATATTGACAACCTCAATGGGTGTCATATCACACTACGAAGCTCGTGAGAATAACGTTGGTGGACAGCTAATAGCTTATGTGTACTGATGGGAGTGTAATGTCATGGCACAAGAGATCAAGAAAACAATCCCAATTCCTGAGGGTGTGACCGTCACACTCGAAGGTAAAGTCCTTTCTACATCCGGGCCGAAAGGTAAGGATGAAAGGCAGTTCTGGTATCCTGGTATCAACATGGAAGTAACCGATTCAGAGGTTATTGTTAGTTCACCAGCTATAAAGAAAGCTCAGAAGGCAATGCTAGGAACTTTTACTTCACACGTTGGCAACATGATCAAAGGTGTGGAGGAAGGTTTTGAGTATCGTATGAAAGTAGTCTACTCTCACTTTCCTATGCAGCTTAAGGTCGATGGCAAAAAACTCAATGTCTCCAATTTCCTTGGTGAGAAGAAACCAAGGTCTGCGAATATACTTGGTGATACAACTGTAAAGGCAACTGCCGATGAGGTAATTATCACAGGTATCAACAAGGAAGATGTTGGTCAGACGGCAGCTAATATTGAGCAAGCTACCAGAATTAAAAGGTTTGACCCACGTGTGTTCCAGGATGGAATATACGTTGTGGAGAAGATAGTGTAGGTGATTTGAATGAATGAAAATATCAAACGCCTTTTTAAGGTAAGAAAAGTCCAAAAGGCTAAAAAGCCTACTTTCAAAAGACCTGACGCTCACAAATACATGCGTCTGGATTCTAATTGGAGGCGCCCTAGGGGTCTTCAGGGCAAGATGCGCAAAGGCATTAAATGCAAAGGCGCAGTTGCACAGGCTGGCTATGGTAGTCCTGCAGCAGTTAAAGGTTTACACCCATCTGGATATTGCGATGTACTTGTAAACACAGTTGCTGATCTGGACAATGTTGATGCAGCTACCGAAGCGATCAGAATCGCTGCAAAGGTTGGCGGAAGAAAGAAAGCAATGATAGAAGCAAAGGCTTCAGAACTTGGTATTAAAGTTCTCAATGCAACAAGGAGTGAGTGAGATGACAGATCTGACTAACCAGAAGAGAGTTGCCTCTCAGGTCCTTGACTGCGGTGTTCACAGGGTCTGGCTTGACTCTGAAGCATCTGCAGAGATCGCTGTAGCTATTACAAGAGCTGACATTCGTGAGCTCATTGAAGCTGGCAGTATCAAGGCAATACCTGTAAAGGGTGTTAGCCGCGGACGTGCAAGAGAAAGAGATACCAAGCGTAAGTATGGACATCGCAAAGGACACGGTAGAAGGAAGGGTAGAAAAGGAGCACGTAATCCTCGTAAAGAGCAATGGATGAAAAAGATCCGTGCTATTAGGAAGAAACTTAAGGAAATGCGTGCCGATGGTTCACTTGATAAATCTACCTACTGCAAAGTGTATCGTAAGGCAAAGGGTGGCGAATATCGTAGTGTAGCGCACCTTCAGGCCCACTTAGAATCCGAGAAGCTCATAAAGAGCAAGGAAAATTAATAATCGGAGGATTAAATTATGGCAACAGGTCCCAGATATAAAGTCGCATTTAGGCGACGTAGGGAAGGCCGCACTGATTACCACCACAGGTTAAGATTACTTCTTTCCAAAGAAGATCGTGTGGTTGTGCGTAAGAGCTCAAGACATATGCAGATTCAGCTTGTAGCTCCTAAGCCTGAAGGGGATGTAACCCTTTCATCTACAATTTCAACAGAACTTTCAAAATACGGATATGATGCATCTACTGGTAATACAACAGCTGCATATCTTACTGGTCTGTTATTTGGTTACAGAGCATTGAGCAATGGATTTGATTATGGTGTTCTTGACATAGGACTTCAGACAGCATCTCCTGGATCCCGTATATATGCAACCTTAAAAGGTATTGTAGACGCTGGTTTCGAGATTCCTCACAATTCATCTGTCTTCCCGTCAGATGAGAGGGTAAGAGGAGAACATGTGGCAGAGTACATAGAAGGATCAAACCTTCCTGAACTGTTTGATGCAGTCACGGAAAGTATCTCTGCTGACTTCAATTAGGTGATTAAATGGCATATTATGAAAATGAGTGGATTCCACAAACCAGGCTTGGAAAGCTTGTTCATGAAGGGCAGATTAGTTCCATGGACGAAGCTATCGAATCAGGTCTTCCTGTGAGAGAACCCAAAATCATCGATATCCTATTACCCGAACTTGAGGATGAGGTACTTGATATTAACATGGTCCAGAGGATGACTGACTCTGGCCGCCGTGTTAAATTCAGAGCTACTGTAATCGTAGGTAACGGAAACGGTTTTGTCGGTCTTGGGCAGGCAAAGGATGTACAGGTAGGTCCTGCTATCAGAAAGGCAATTGATGCTGCTAAGATCAATATTATCAAGGTAAGGCGCGGATGCGGTTCATGGGAATGCGGATGCGGTCTTGAGCACACAGTACCTTCACAGGTACGTGGTAAGGCAGGCAGTGTTCTTGTAGAACTTAAACCAGCACCACGTGGTCTTGGTCTTGCTGCAGGAGATACTGCAAGAAAGGTTCTTGAAAAGGCAGGCATTAAAGATGTCTGGACAAGGACCGAGGGTACTACAAGAACTACCTTGAACTTTGCAAAGGCAACATTCAACGCACTGCACAATGCAGGTACTGTACGAATGCCTGCAAAGATGGAAAAGGAGGCCTGAAATGTACGCTTTAGTTAGAGTACGCGGTAATGTGAACGTCAGAGATAATATCGAAGATACCCTCAAGATGCTTCGCTTGCACAGAGTAAATCACTGTGTCATATTGAGTGACAATCCCCACAATGCCGGTATGATCCAGAAAGTAAAGGATCATGTTGCATATGGTATAATTGACGCTGATGCTCTGACACAGATGCTCGAGAACCGTGGTATGCTCCAGGGCGGTGCAAAACTTACAAACGAATACGTTGCTGAAAATACAGACTTCGACTCAATTGCATCATTTGCACAGGCTGTATGTGATGATAATGCATCTCTTAGTGATGTTCCGAATCTGAAGCCGGTTTTCAGACTGCACCCTCCAAGAAAAGGTCATGCAGGTATCAAGAGAACTGTTCAGCAGGGTGGTATTTTGGGTAACCATGGCGAAAACATCGATGTATTATTGAACAAGATGAGGTAATTTCATGTCAAAGGAAAAAACCAAGAAGTTCAGGGGCTCAAGAACCTGCGGTGGCGGTACTACAAAGAACAGACGTGGTGCAGGAAACCGTGGTGGAAGGGGTAGATCAGGTGAAAATAAGCACCATGCATCCCTTGCAAGAAGTATGGGTTATCATCGCGGTCACCAGAAAGGTTTCACGCTTCCTCTGAAAATGATCAGGGATGTTTCAATAGTCAATGTTGGCGAACTTGACGAACTTGCAAGTCAGCTTGTTGATGATGGTTTCGCAGAACTCAGCGATGATGTTTACAACATTAATCTTCCAAATCTTGATATTGAGAAAGTACTGGGATCAGGTAAAGTTTCAAAGAAACTTGCTGTGACAGCACAGGAATTCTCAGCTACTGCAAGATCGAAGATCGAAGAAGCAGGTGGATCCTGCGTAGAACCTAAAGAGTAATGCCATTGGCATTACTTTTTTTATTTATACTATTATTGATACTGCTTTTTTAAATTTAAATCGCACTCTAATAGTATATATTTATTAACCAGTAAGAATATCTGGGAGATACTTAATCTAAATCATTGTATGGATTTTCCATTCAAAGGGTGGAATTAATGAGTCTTAAGGAAAGTTTGGAACCAATTTTCAACAGATTACCAGCGGTTACAAGTCCGGAGGGGCACGTACATTTCAAGAACAAGCTAATGTGGACGCTTGGAATTCTTGTGCTCTACTTTGCGCTTGCCAATGTGCCGTTATTTGGATTGTCAGCAGATTCGATAGATCTTTTTGAATCTTATCGAGCATTCTTTGCAGGAGCATCAGGATCACTGATACTTCTGGGTATAGGGCCGATTGTAACTGCTTCTATCGTTCTCCAACTATTGGTTGGTGCTGATGTTATTAAACTTGACATGTCAAACCCTGCAGATCAGGCATTTTTCCAGGGTGCGCAGAAGTTCATGGTCTTAGTAATGATAGTTCTTCAGGCTCTGCCACAGGTCGTAGGCGGTTTCATTCAACCTGATGCTGCCTTAGCAGCTACTCTAGGAGTCAGCACCGGTATTATTACTCTTATTATATTCATCCAGATATGCATTGGTGGTACATTTGTTCTTTTCATGGACGAAGTTGTCTCCAAATGGGGCATTGGTTCTGGTGTAGGTTTGTTCATTGTGGCTGGTGTTTCCCAGCAGATCGTAACAGGTCTTTTCAACTGGACTACAGACTCTGCTGGTCTGCCAACAGGTTTCTTCCCTAAATGGATTCATATATTGACCGATGTAGTGCCAAGCGCTGGTGCAGATTTCTTTATGTCCGGCGAAGGTATTATGTTCATGTTAATTAACGGTGGTATTCTTGCCTTCTTGAGTACAGTGATTATCTTCCTGCTTGTAGTATATGTGGAAAGTACTCGTATTGAGATTCCTCTGGCACACAGCTCTGTAAGGGGAGCCAGAGGTAAATTCCCAGTAAAACTCATCTATGCTTCAGTTCTTCCAATGATTCTTGTAAGGGCACTGCAGGCAAATATACAGATGGTTGGCCTTCTTCTTAGCAGCAAGGGAATTACATTCTTTGGAGAATTCGTAGGTTCAACGCCAATTAACGGTATGATGTATTACCTCGCTCCTATACACAGTCCTTATGACTGGATACCTTCTCTTGTGAGGCAATCATTCAGCAGCCATGGTGCTCCGGTGCCAGAAATCTGGCAGATTGGTCTGCATGTGCTGGTTGATGCATTATTCCTGATCGGAGGGGGTATCATATTTGCTCTGTTCTGGATCGAGACTACTGGTATGGGTGCAAAACCAACTGCAAAGAAGATATTTAATTCTGGTATGCAGATTCCGGGCTTCAGAAGGAACATAGGAAGTATCGAAAAGGTTATGATTAGGTATATTCCAAAAGTAACAGTTATCGGTGGAGCATTCATTGGTCTGTTGACTCTAATTGCAAGTTTGCTTGGTACCCTTGGGGGTGCAGGTGGTACTGGTCTTCTGCTTGCAGTAAGTATTGTATATCGCTTGTATGAAGACATTGCATCTGAACAAATGATGGAAATGCATCCTATGATGAGGTCCTTCTTCGGACAGTAATAGGTGGAATGATTATGAATATTGCATTATTTGGTCCGCCGGGTGCAGGAAAAGGCACCCAGGCTAAAGAATTGTCAAAGCACTATGCTATTCCGCACATATCAACAGGTGATATTCTTCGTGCAAACGTTCGTGATGGAACTGAACTTGGTATGAAAGCAAAGGAATACATGGATAAAGGTCAACTTGTTCCTGATGATGTCCTTATAGGTCTCATCAAGAACAGATTAAACGAGTCTGACTGTGAATCTGGATATCTTTTAGATGGTTATCCCAGGACCATTCCCCAAGCTGATGCACTCAAATTAATCCTTGAGGAAATTGGCAAGCCTATGGATGCTGTATTAAATATTGAAGTATCTGATGAAGAGCTTGTTGCAAGGCTTGGTGGACGCCGTACATGTTCATGTGGTGAAAGTTATCATGTAAAATTCAACCCACCTGAAAAAGATGGTGTCTGTAATGCATGTGGTGCTGAGCTTTATCAAAGGGATGATGACATGGAAGATGTTATCAGACAGCGACTTGCAACCTATAATGAAAAGACAAAACCTTTGATGAACTATTACAAGGATCAGGAAATACTTGTGGATATTGATGGTAGTAATACTGTTGATGCTGTATTTGCCGATATCCTTGAAGTAATGGATCAGTTCAAGTAAATAATTAATCCGGATGTGGTGATGTTCTTGTTCAGCGAAGATTTTAAGAAAAAAACGAATCAATTTTTACTGGCCTTTGGTATATCCTTGATGTTAGGCATCATGATTCTTGGCCAGGATTTCAGAGATTCGTTAGGTAAGTCTGTCGGATTTATCATGGACCCATTGGTAACTCTTCTGGGTGCGGATAATTTCCATATAGTATTGTTCATCATGGCATCCATAACTGCTCTTTATGCAACATTGATACAGAAATATACTATTGACTGGGACCTGATGCGTAACACTCAGGAAAAAATGAAGGTATTCCAGAAGGATTTCCGTGAAGCGCAGCTATCAAATAATACTGCTCTTGTTAAGAAGATGGAAGAAGAGCGCAACAATATGATGTCTGAACAGATGGAAATGTCAAAGCAGCAATTCAAACCAATGGCATATATAAGTATAATATCCCTGCCTCTGTTCATGTGGGCATATTATTACATTAAAAGTCATGCAGCTGCATCATTTGTATTTCCTTTCTGGGGCACACAAATTTTAACAGATACTGTTTTAGGACCTTTCCAGTACTGGATTTTCTGGTATTTCATATCATCTCTGGCAGTGAGTCAGCTGGTGAGAAAAGCACTGGGTGTCGGTGGAGTTTAAGTGTTATTAACTATAAGTGGACTCCCGGGTAGCGGTACTACAACCGTTTCCCGAATTATCTCTGAAAGACATAATCTCGAGATGGTGTCTGCAGGTGAGGTTTTCCGTTCTCTTGCAGATGAATACGGTATGGATCTCGCTGAATTTGGTGTTCTGGCGGAATCTGATGATTCCATTGATCTGAAGATCGACGAACGTCAAAAAGAGATTGCAAAAACCCGGGATAATATCATTCTTGAAGGCAGGCTTGCAGGCCATATGGCTAAAAAAGCTTTGAAGGTCTGGATAAAAGCACCTGTTGATGAACGGGTTCGTAGGATAATAGCTCGTGAGTCTGGTTCTTTTGATGAAAAACTCAAAGAGACCATTGGACGTGAGGCTTCAGAATCTACTCGTTATAGTACTATATATAATATAGATATCTCCGATCTTTCTGCATACGACCTTGTAATCGATTCAAGTGTATGGGATCAATTTCAGGTGGCAGATATAATTTCCAGTGCAATAAATAATTATTCTGATGTTTAGATATTCTAAGTAGGTTTTTCATGAAATCAGTTAATCTGTTACCCTCGGAACGCCCTCGTGAACATTTCCATAAAGCTAGCGGAGTTACCAATCCTGCATATGGATGTGTTCCTGCTGATCGGCCCATAAGGGAATATATTGAGATGGGAGTTCTTAACCTTGATAAATCTCTGGGTCCTACAAGCCATGAGGTCGTGGCATGGGTCAAGGATATTCTCAAACTTGACAGGGCAGGCCATTCCGGCTCTCTTGATCCGGTTGTAACGGGCGTTCTTCCCATGATGTTGGGTAAATCTACGAAAGTTGTTTCAGCTTTGAGATTATCTGGTAAAGAATATATTTGCATGATGCGGATCCATGAATCTGTTCCTGAAAAAAGGGTTCGGCGTGTTTGCCAAGAATTCACGGGTCCAATTTTTCAATTACCTCCTGTGGTATCTGCAGTTAAACGTGCAATTCGTGTGAGAAATATATATTACATCGATGTTCTTGAAGTCAATGATAAGTTCGTGCTAATGAAAGTTGGCTGTGAGGCAGGAACTTATATTCGTAAGCTTTGCCATGATATTGGCCTTGTTCTTGGTTGTGGTGCCAACATGCAGCAGCTTCGCAGAACAAAGACTGGTCCATTTAATGAAGATACTTTAGTTACATTGCATGATCTAAAAGATGCTTATGTTTTCTGGGAGGAAAGTGGCGATGAATCGTATCTTCGACATTGTATAAGGCCAATGGAAGAAGGTTTGAGTCACTTGTCTGGAATTGTTATTCGTGACAGTGCTGTGGACGCGGTGTGTCATGGCGCGGCATTTGCTGTACCGGGGATATTAAGTTTGGATACTGATATTAAGAAAGGTGACACTATTTGCCTGTTCACATTAAAAGGCGAAGCTGTTGCCATGTGTAAATCCATGATGGATGCAGAAGAAATGCTCAATTCCGAGCATGGAATTGCCGCCAGGACCGAAAGGGTAATAATGAATAGCGATGTTTACCCCCAAGGCTGGCATAGTAAGTCAGAATAATCAGCGTGCCGAGGTAGTCTAGTGGTAGGGCGCAAGCCTGGAAAGCTTGTGGGGCATCCGCCCCTCGGGAGTTCGAATCCCCCCTTCGGCGCCATTCTTTTTATTTTACTGATCGATATATTCTTTTGCTGATCCTGTCATTTTTTCAATAACTTAAAGTACTCGCAGAAACTTCTGACTTCTATTACAATGCGATTGAACAGTATTCAGTTTCTGGCCAGCTCTTCTTTTATGCTTTCTTATGTCTTTCTTCCTATTTTTGCAGAATCATTGGGTGCATCATATCTGGAAGTTGGTATTATCGTGGCATCTTACGGAGCTGCTTCTTTGCTATCTTCTTTCATATTTGGGAAAGTGGCAGATATTCATCGTTTACGGTCCATAGTCCTTGCCGGGATGCTTTTTGCAGCGATAGCATTTTACTTGCAGACACTTGCTTATGATGCGCTGTCTCTTGCGTTGATAAGAGCTCTGGCTGGGTTTAGTGTAGGTATCTATCCGGCTGCACTTACAACTTATGTTCACTATCAGGGTAGAAGTATTGGTAAGTTCATTTCATTTGGATCCCTTGGATGGATGACTGGATTTTTGTTGGCTGGGATAGTGGGTGATGTCAAGTATCTTTTCATACTTTCCTCATTATCTTTTTTAATTGGCTTTATTGCAGCGCTTGGCTTGAAAGATATTGAAAAACCATCTTTGAATGTCAGCTATTTTTCACTTGAAACTTTCAGAAAGAACATTGCAACCTATGCGTCCATATTTATTCGGCATACTGGTGCCGTATCTGTCTGGACAATAATGCCATTGTATCTTGTGAGTCTCGGTGCATCCAGTTTTTGGATTGGTATGATCTATGCGATAAATCCATTTATTCAATTTATCATAATGCAAAGACTTGATGGATTTAAGAATGAATGGCTTGTAAAATGGGGATTCATTTTATCTGCCCTAGCTTTTCTTTTTTATTATCTGGCGCCGAATTTCTTGTATATTGTTCCGGGCATGGTCCTTGTGGCTTTTGGGTGGTCTTTCATGCTTGTAGGTGCAACTCGTTTGCTTATTGAGCGAAATCTGGAAAAGGCAACAGCTACGGGCATGTTATATTCTACCATCTCTGCAGGAAGCATTCTTGGGGCCGGATTTGGTGGTCTTTTACTTCATTTCTATGGTTTTCGGGAAGCAATGCTTTTTGCAATATTATGTATGCTAGTAGGTGCTTTCATTTTTAAAACTGTGGATTCCCATAATTTAGAAAGCGTAGGTTAGCTGTTTGCTTGAGTATACTGTACAAGCTGATTTTTTGGCTTTTATTGCCTTTTTTCTTTTGGATGCCCTATCTAAGAATTCAGTATAATTTCAGTATAGTTCACGGCGTTACACATATATACCATGGAGTAAGTGTATTTGTTAGCCCAAGTACAAACCAACCTGGCGAAAGTGGTTGACAAAATGATTCCTTCCATTATGGAAACCACGTAAGCAGTTCAGGGTTATTCACGCCCTTCTGACCTTGAACTGCACACTACTTTCTACTATTTTCCTATGTTTTTATATTTTTCTTAAAATATGGTATTAATGGTATTTTTGGAATAATGCTATTTTAATGAATAATGTTAAATACGAAAAATAGTATATACACGCGAGTTGTGTTCTACATTTTCTAGAATTCACACCCCTTGAATGGGGGGGGCTTTGGAACATTGTGTTTTTGAAGCTACCAGAATGCTTTTTGCATTCCCAAGGAGAAAACTAAATGGCAGATGAAGAAATTAGACATTTAGTCCGTATCATGAATACTGACCTTCAGGGTAATCAGCCTGTAATGTACGCGCTGACCGGTATACGTGGTATAGGACTTAGAACTGCAAGACTTATCATTGATAATACTGGAATAGATCCAAAATCAGTCATCGGTTATCTTTCAGATGAAGATATTGCAAAACTTGACGGAGCTATCGGAAACTTTGAGTCAAACTTGCCTACATGGATGCTTAACAGACAGATGGACCCGGTCACCGGGGACCACAAGCACTTGCTCGGACAGGATATCATCATGACATTCAGAGAGGATATCAACAACCTTAAGAAGGTAAGAGCATACCGTGGTCTCAGACATGAGAGAGGCTTAAAGTGCAGAGGTCAGAGAACCAAATCCACAGGTAGACGTGGTTCCACCATTGGTGTTAGCAAGAAGAGATAATTGAGGCGATATTATGGGATTCCCAGGTAAAAATAGAAAGAGTTATGACACTCCAAAGCACCCTTGGCAGGCTGCCAGGATGGCTGGTGAACTTGAGCTCGTTAAAAAGTACGGTCTTCGTAACAAAAAAGAACTTTGGAAGGCACACAGTATCTTGAAAAGATACAGATACGATGCACGTAGACTTCTTGCAGAATCAGCTGAAGCTGAACTTACAGGTCACAACAAGACAGAAGTTGACCAGATCCTTGCAAGACTTATCCGTTATTCAATACTTGGATCAGACTCTGACGTTGATGATATTCTTGGATTGCAGACTGATGCAATTCTGGAACGCAGATTACAGACACAGGTCCACAGACTTGGTCTGGCACGCACTCCTAAGCAGGCAAGACAGTTCATTACACATGGCCATATTGCCATCGCAGGTAAGAAGGCAACTGTTCCAGGCATGCTTATATCCAAAAATGAAGAGATGCTTATTGATTATTATGGCCAGTCACCACTTACAGGCGATTCACACCCTGAAAGGCCAGCACAAGTGGCAGCAGCTGTTGTAGAGGAATAAAGGAGGAATGAAATATGGCAGCAACAAGTGGAATTTGGGGCGTAGCTCACATTAAGTGTTCATTCAACAACACAATAATCACAATTACTGATATCACAGGGGCAGAAACTATTGCAAAGTCCTCTGGTGGTATGGTCGTTAAGGCCGCACGTGATGAAAGCTCACCATATACTGCTATGCAGATGGCAAATCAGCTTGCAGACACACTTAAGGACAAGGGGATAGAAGGTCTTCACATCAAGGTCCGCGCACCTGGTGGAAACAAGCAGAGAAGCCCGGGTCCTGGTGCACAGGCAGCTATCAGATCATTCGCCAGAGCAGGTATCAGGATTGGAAGAATACAGGATGTTACTCCTGTTCCCCATGATGGAACCCGTCCAGTAGGCGGAAGAAGAGTATAATCTAATAATGGATATGAACTCATGAAGATGGAAGTAGACATACTAGAGCTATCAGAAAGATCTGCAAAGTTCGTGTTGTCAAACACAAGTGCAGCTTTTGCAAATGGTATCAGGAGAGCATCGCTCTCTGATGTACCTACTCTTGCAATAGAATATGTGAATCTATATAATAACACATCTGTTCTTTTCGATGAACAGCTTGGGCTGAGGCTTTCTCTTATACCTTTGACAACAGACATTGAGGAGTTCGTACCTGTAGATGAATGTAGTTGTGATGGGGCTGGATGTCCGGCTTGCAGGGTATCTCTTACGCTAAGTGCCGAGGGCCCAAAAATGGTTTACTCAGGTGACTTTGTTTCATCTGATGTTAAGATACAGCCCGCTGATAAGAATATTCCTATCATAGATCTCAAAGAAGGTCAGAAGGTTGTATTGGAAGCTATTGCTCACATGGGCTATGGTCACAATCATGCAAGATGGCAGGCAGGCATTGCTTGTGGTTACAAGAACATGCCAATAGTTACATTCACAGACTGCGATAAATGCGGCAAATGTGTTAATGAGTGCCCGCAGGATATAATTAAACTCGGCCCGGAAGGCGCAGAAATTGTCGGAGATGACATCTTAAAATGTATTCTCTGTAAACTCTGTGCAGGTGCATGCGAAATTAATGCTATTTCTGTCACTGAGAATGAAAAATCTTTCATTTTCAGCATGGAGACCGATGGTTCTTACAACATGGAAGAGTTAATTATAAATGCAGGGAAGAACATTAAGGACAAAGCCGGCCGGATGGTGGAGATCTTGGATACTCTCTGATTCGGTAAGGAGATTTTTAATCTCCTAATCATTTATTTGCATATCATGTGCGGGGGTTGCCCAGCCAGGCCAAAGGCGCTAGGTTGAGGGCCTAGTCTCGTAGGAGTTCGTGTGTTCGAATCACACCTCCCGCACCAATTACTGCTAGTTGCTCAATTTTACTTGAAATGGTTTCACATGCCATGATCTGATTATTCGCATATCGTGTGCGGGGGTTGCCCAGCCAGGCCAAAGGCGCTAGGTTGAGGGCCTAGTCTCGTAGGAGTTCGTGTGTTCGAATCACACCTCCCGCACCATATACTTTTTTGTTAAGTTTGGATTAAAGATGTTACTTTTTGATTACTATAAGTCTTTTGGATGACTTGTTGGGACATAGGTCATATCAAAAAATAGGGATTTTGCAATAATGCAAGATATTTGCTAGCTAAGCTGTAGCTTTTAACAAAAGTTTAATTTTTGGAATGATGCTTTACTTCTTCGATCTCAGCCTTTCCAAGAGCTTTCAAAAAATGTGCAGCACGCAATGTAGCATGTTCTTTCTTTTCTTCTGTACGGGTCTGATACGTGCGTATGGAGCGTAAAAAATCAACCTTGCGGAACTCTGGCCAGAATGGTGCGCAGAAATATGAAGCACATTCGTTTCCGTTTGCTTGCCACGGAAGGAAATTAGATACGCGCTCATCTCCACCGGTGCGTATGATCAGATCCACATCTGGAATCGCGGTTTTGCCTGTGGGATAGAGGTGATCAGATATTGTTTCCTCGTTAATATCGTCAATGTTTATTTCACCATTTTTGACCTTTGCAGCAATTTCCTGAACTGCAAGGACAATTTCCTGCCTGCCACCATATGCAAGGGCAACATTGAGGTTGAATTTATCATATTTTGAGGTGACAAATTCTACATTTCTGATCGATTGCTGTAATGATTCCGGTAGGCAATGAACATCTCCAATGGCATGAACTCGCATTTTTCTTTCATGCGTTCTTTCATCCTCTCCGATCTTATCGAATTTAACTCGTATAAGATCGAAAAGCCTATCTTTTTCATCATCACTTCGGCTGAAATTTTCTGTGGAGAATGCGTATATTGTCAGGTGTTCAATTCCAAGTTCGCAAGCCCACTCCATTACTCTTTCAGTAACGCCTGCTCCTTTTATATGCCCAAAAGAGCTAAGCTGCCCAAATCTTTTTGCATATCTGCGATTACCATCCATAATTATGGCAACATGATTTGGGACGCGGGAATTCTTAACTTCCTGTGTGAGTAGGCGTTCATATCCTCTATAGACAACCGGAGGTATATGTTTTAGAATGCAAAACACCACTTTATATTTGAAATTGTAGTTAATGTGGGTGAATGCGCTATCCTGTCGCAAAATGCGCACTTCGCCTTAGTAAAACATGTATTTATGTATAATTATCAAGAACTGATCCAACAATATGTCTGTAATCTTCCTTTAGCAGGTAAATATTGTGGTCGCCTGTCACGTCAATACTGAGAATTCCAAGCCTTGTATTCATAAGGCCGACCATTGCTGAAACTCCTCTGTAACTTACGTCAAAATCAGTTTTGTGAAGATGTTCGTACACGTTACCTGTAGTGAATTTTCCACCATCTAAGAACAATCTTAACACTACTTTACGTATACCAGTATCATCGCGACTGAGATATTTTATGAGTCTCTCTTTTACTCGCTCTTCAATCGTTTCCAGTACAAACACCTCTTTTTTTTATATGCTTTTTCTCTTATAAAACTATTGTACTTCTATAGTTTCATAACACGTAAAGGCTACGAGAATCGTTCTACTTATAGCATGCTAACATATATATTTTGGCTTTTAAACAGTTATCTTTTCGACTATTAGTCCATCTTCAAAAGGATATCTTTCTAAAATATACATTTCTTTAGCTATATCCCGAATATTCTCAGCTATATCTTCAAGTATCCACCAGGCAGTTTCAACTCTGGTTCCGTCCAGGTCTGTCATTCCATCTTCTGCAGCATATTCTTTGATGTAAGAAAATATTTTATCTGCAACTTGTGCATTTTCACAGACTATCTGGCCATAGACAACAGTTCCCTCCTCGGTGATCTCGTCAAAGTTTCTTGCAGTGTTTTCTGCAATGCGCATCAAGCGTTCTCTGAGCTGTACTGCATCTTTATAGGTGGATGAACAGAAGTGTATCCGAATATTTTCCATATTCTTAGTGATCTCTTTTGAAACATCCATAGAGCCCTCTACTGCATTTGATATTTCAGTTTCAAGTCGGTACCCCATACTATTCATTTTATCTGCATTTTCATCTGAGAATTCCAGCTCATTGAGATTAATGAAGCATCCACTTTTTCTGGCTAGTTCAGCAATCTTTTCAGCACCATCCACTGAAGGTATCTCTATTCCGGTTAATATCCCGTTTTCCTGTGCTGCTTTAATGGCCTTTTCATAATTGCTACTCTCAATATCTTCCCAGCATTCAACAGGTGGATGAAATCGTATCTCATCTAATCCAGCAGATGCGAGAAGTTCAAGTGTTTCCTCATCAGGTGCAATAGATGTGTAAAGATGTATGTGATGCTCTGCTCCAAATTCGGACTTTAGTAGTCCAATGTAATGAAGGACCTTCTCAAGTCGTATAAGTGGTTCTCCCCCGGTGATGCCAGTTCCCAGAGCATTCATGTGTAGAGCTTCCTGAATAACATCCTTATTTGAATTGACCAATCTCTCGTTAGCGTAAGTAATGTCTTTTCGCCTTTCTTCTGAGACTGGGCAGTAAAAACAATCTCTGGGACATAAACCAGTAATAAACAAGACCATCTTTGCTCCTTTCTGGCAGAGCTTACAGCCATCTGATAAATATGTGTGAAAAGAACCTGCTTCACATTGAGTTAGTTTTTCCATTAGCGACTCAAATATCTTATTTATATATAAGATTACTTGGGTTAGATCCCAGCTTCAATAGTTTAATATGCTCTCTTTTCAATCATGGGTTTATGGAACATGAAGATGGGCAGATAGCTGTCATGGGATGCAGAAAATGTGGCCGATGTAACTTTGTTTGCCCAGTGGATGCTCTTTATAAAGTAAATGGCTTCACTAATGTGGATTACAATAAATGCACTATGTGTATGAAATGTGTAAAGGTATGCCCTAATAAGGCCCTGGTCTATTTGGACTGATGATACTTTTAGTATCATTCATCCATTTTGCCAATAGAGAATGCTTTGCCAAGTGATTCTCCAATACCATAATATTTCCTGTTTTCCGGTGCATAAAGTATAGGTTTCACCTTTTCAATATCTGGAACATTTTCATCAAGGATATTCTCATCTGCTTTGATATTAACAATTTCTCCAATGAACTGTGTATGCAGTCCTATTTCAAAACTATGGATGATTTTGCACTCAAGTATCAATGGGAATTCCTCAATATATGGCGCATAAACATTTTCGCTCTTGACTGGTGTCAGGCCACTTTTCTCGAACTTATCTGCGTTCTTTCCGCTTTCAATTCCAAAATAGTCAGTTTCACGAACAAGATCCTCAGAAGGTATATTCACTGTAAATGCTTCTTTTTCCATAATATTGGCATAGCTGTAAGTGACCTTCCTAAGCGATATGCTGACACATGGTGGATCTGAGCAAGAAATACCTCCCCATGCTACAGTAGCAGCATTGGCATTGCCAAACATGTCGTAAGTTCCAATCACCCAGGCAGGAGTTGGATATGCAAGTGGTTTTGGGCTTAATGATCTTTTCATGTAGTTCCCTCTGCTTTACTATGGACAGCTTTTGCATATTAAATCTTCTGGAAATTTATACGGGTCAGATAAGCCCTCTGAATATAACTCTTGACACAACGGCTGATATTGTGAACATAATGGCCGACACTGGGAGCATTTGTCCAATATCATACATTAATTGGGCTTTATCACCGCCATATTCAATAGTTCCTGAGAAACGTATGAGTATGATCGCTATCAAAATTATATATATTCCGATTGCAAGCATAAATACATCAGATGGTATGGATTGACTCAGTCCATCCGGTGATATCTGAGCAGGCCCGGGCAAGAGGTTAGGTGGGAGTCTTTCAATGCTATCTGCAATATTCTGAAGTATCTTTGTAATGACTTCAGATAATGCAATGGTCACTCCTGCAATAAGTGGTGCGAATATTGCAGCTGTAGAGCGCATTGTTGAGGTCATATCGTAAAGGGATTGTTTGATGTTCTCTTCTACATCCTGTAGTTCTTTCAGGTGATCTGCCAGTTTGACTATGGCAACTCCGGCAGCCTGGTGACTTCTATGTGCACTCTCCACAAAGAGCATCATAGTTGTGCGTATCCTGTCCGAATAGATATCTTTGAAAGCACCAAAATCATCATCAAATATTGCAGCAAAGATGTCCGAACGCACACTTATCAGGTTGAGAGATATTCTTTCAAATGCTCTTCCTATCTCTGAACCTTCCATGGTCTTTGCAGTGTGCATAAAAGCCTCTTCTGTTGCTCTACCTTCGGATATTCTTCTGCCAAGTACGAAAAGTGCGTCTGAGAATTCACTCTCCATCCTTTTGATCTCATCACGTATCTTTTTGTATGGTGTGTAAACTGCACTCAGATAGAAAGAAATTGCAAAGACCACTCCCCATATCACCATAAGTGTTGGGGGGAATATTCCTCCAAGTGTGACCGTTGAAATGAGATTTCCCGGATTTCCATTTTCTATCCAGGTGTATCCTGAGAGGGATATTAGGAATCCTATGACCAGGGATATGGTCATGTACAATTTTTTCTTCATTTTTATGTTATTCAGCTTCGGATGCTCATCGGGTATGCTTTGTGGGACAAATGCGGCAGGTCTTTGCATCAATATGTATTCTGCGTAAGCAAAGGTGAGCAGAGGCAGTATAATGTCATACAAGACTACAAGTGTGCCTGCTCCAAATCGTATTCCTACAACAGTTACAGCTGGCATAAGTGCTACTAATGCAAGAGGTATCAGTATGAAAAGTGAGTACAGTATGTATGTAGGGTTTTTTAGCTTTGAGGCAAAATTCTGCATGAGCTTTTTTGTACTTTCAAGTACTATATCCAGTGCTCTGTTCAATGTGATTATACGTTGAGCTTCATCCGGTTCACTTGTGGAGCTTTTGATCAAGTGTAAGGACCTTTTGAAATATTCGCTGTTCTTTCCCCACATATTAGCGAATTCAAGAATAGCTTCATCCATGCCCCTGTATTCCCGCACATGGAGGTTCCAAAGCATTTTCCTGAGGTCCTTGGCAAGTGGGCGATTGGAGTGTTCTGCTGCAAACTGTATGGATACTTCCATATTAGGCACAAGCTTCATTGACATTACAATATAGCTCAGAACTTCTGGTATATCTCCAAGAGATCTCACTTTCATCCATTTGGTGTGTATTTTAACGTATTCTCCAAGGTAAATGAGCACAATTATGGGGATGCACAAACTTAGTGCAATGAGCATTTTCAATGCAAGTGCTTCAGATCCCAATGACCTGAATATTATCAGATCCAAAACAAAGAATAAAATAAATGTGAAAATAGATGCAGTATATGCAAAAAGTGTAGTTTCATATGGTTCAAGATCAAAACCTGTGTACGTCATAGCATTGTGATAGTCTTCACTAACAGCATTCTCTGCTTTTTTTCTAAATGCCGGAATATCTATGATGGTCCATCTGAAATTCTTGACTGTGAATTTGCATCCTCTGTAGTACCAGTTTTCTTTACTGCTCAGAAAGATCACCTGAAATTGTTTCTACCTGGCTGTGTGCATACTCGGTGAGTATTTCCTGGTTTATGGTTATATTCTGCCGGAATTGCTCTGAAATATCAGCAGCGAAGTTCTCAAACCATTCTGACCATTTATTGTATACATGTTGCAGGTCAGGTCGTTGTTTCCGTACTTTTTCTTCTTCCATGAGCATCCAGAACATGTTATTGGCTATGCTTACAGTATTAGCTTCGACAAATAGTGGATCAGTTTTTCCGTAATCTGCCATTTTTTCCTTTATCTTTGCTCGCAATCTGATATTGTTCAAAGCTTCATCAATGCTAATTCCCCACTTGTCTGCGATCTTTCCAATCATTATGGACTGTCCTCTGTCCATGATATCTGATGCCGTAAGTGAATCAATGGATGCATCATAGCTCAATATGTCTGTAAATACGCTGCTACTATCTTCTTCATTCCAAGTGTTGTTTGTTTCAGCTATTTGCATTACTCTTCGCTTTGTTACCATGGTTCCTTCCAGTCGTGTATTGCTACAGACAATAACCGCATCTGTTGCTTTGAAGGATGCAGGGGGCACTTTCAGTGTATGGACTATTCTTTCATACACTGACTCTGTTGAGGATCCATGTATGGTTCCGATTACTGAATTGCCTGCAGCTCCTACTTGCATGGCTTCGTAAAGTACGGATACTTCGGGTCCTCTGACTTCTCCCATCACAAGCGATGAACTCCCAAGTCTCAGGGATGCTCTTAAAGCAGTGGATGGTTCTATCTCAATTCCATACTTGATTATAGCTGACTGTGAATTCAGTCCCTGTATTTTCCATCCAAGTTCCTGGAATTCATCAATGGGGATTTCTGGTGTGTCTTCGATGGCCAATATCCTGTATTTCTGAGGGATCTCAAGCAGCATTGCACTAAGTAATGATGTTTTTCCTGCACCTACACCACCTGCAACAAGGACTGATGCTTGTCCGTCCATAATAAAGCTTAAAAATCCAGCTGCAAGTGCTGATATCGAGCCTGTGTTTATGAGTTTTGGGAATGTCCAGGGTGTTCTTGCATGTTTTCTAAATGCGTATGCTGTCCCTTTTGCACTAAGTGGGTCTCCTATGACTGAGACACGTACTCCATACTCGTTAAGTGACATTTCAAGGACAGGTGTAGCTTCTCCAAATGGGCGACCACTTATGGATCGCAGGCGGGATGCCATGGAATCCATGTCTTCTTGTGACAGGTATACATTGGTGACACATTCATCCCCATCAAATACTACATGTACGGGGTTTTTGTCTGCAGGTGCATTGATATAAACATCTGTAATCCTCTGGTCCGAGAGCAGATCTTCAATGATTCCAAGCCCTGTGGTATATTTTGTCAGAATGTCTGAGTATATTTTAAGCTCAGCCGGAGATAGCGTGATATTGGTAAGTTTTGCTTCTTCCAGAAGGAGACGTTTACTCAATAATTTAAAATAATTTCTTGAATTAGCAGGATTTGCAAATTGCAGATCATCAGGACGATGCCTGATCATTTTCTTTCTGGTATTTTCAATGATCTTTAGTTCATCGGAACAAAGGTTATACTCTACCGGATTGATGACGTACATCTTTTCAGGCCGGTCACTTAGCTGATAAATGCTCACAGGAAGTTTTCTTTCTCCTTGATGGCTAATATCATAGCACTCCATGAAAATTGTATTTTCGGGAGGTTCGGCATATATTCTTGAAGTTGAAAAAGGAGGCCTTACATAAGAACGGATATGTGTTTCATATTCGGCACCATCTGCATGAATACTTATTTCATTCCTGCAATTCCATGAGCATCCTTTCATGTTACTGGAAATTTCACTCATTTCATTAATTAGTGATACAAATTCTTCCAGACAACTGCTACACGTTTCATGATCATTTGCCAGTTCATCTTTCAGTTGATATAGCTCATCATAGCTCTGCATCATTGCGTGACTTTTCAGCGGATCATTTGCTGCTGTCTGTATGATCCTATCAAATATTTTGGTGCGGGAATCTTTACATTCTTTATTATTTTTGTGAATGCATGCGTCATAAGTGAGTTTTGAAGTCGCATACACAGAGAGTTTTTCATGGAGCTTTGCCATGGAATAAAGGACATCAAGATTTTTTCCATCGTAATCTCTTTCATATAGATCTGAAACAATGAGTCTGTCTACGATCGGCTCTTTTAGGAGTATCTCAAAAATATTTTTTCTACACCTGATATTTTCAAAACTGGATTCATGTTCGCACTCATTGCAATTTATAATTAAAGTCCTGCTTTTTCGATTTGCTTTTAATTTATGAGGGCATAGTATGGTCTTGTCTTTTTTGTCATTGGATGAATTCAATTTCTGTCTGATCATTTTGTAGATTACCTGATGGGTTTTTCTTTCCTCTTTATTATCTACATCATATGTCAAGGACACGTTTTTTTTACTAGTGAAGCATGTTGACGTTTTTGTCTTGTATTCCGTTTTCTCCATTTATTCCACCCGATTTCTTCTAAAGAAATCTCGGTGTAGTATTAAAAATTTTCTAATCAGTATTGCTAATTAATTTATTTCATATCTTATTATTTATGAAGTTGCGGTTTTCTTAATATAATACTTTCACCTAAGTTACCTTTGACTCTAATATTAGCAGATCATTTTCTAATTGTCTGGAGGGGTGGAATGGGAATATATACAGTCTCACAGTTGAATGAAAATATTAAACGAGTTCTTTCTCATGAACCTCAACTGGCACAGGTCTGGGTCCGTGGTGAGATATCCAATCTAACTAAGCATAGCTCCGGCCATTATTATTTTACTTTAAAGGACAAGGGCAGCCAGGTAAGCTGTGTCAGTTTTAGATCAACGAACAGAGGTCTGAAATTCGATCCGGAACCTTCAATGAAAGTCCTTGTTTTCGGTAGTATTGATGTCTATACTGTCCGTGGTCAGTATCAACTTCGGGTACTTGATATGCGCCCGGATGGTATTGGTGAGCTTTACAAAGCCTATGAGCAATTAAGGAACAAATTGCAGGATGAGGGTTTATTTGATACATCCCGGAAACGGTCAATTCCTAAATATCCTCGCAGGGTGGGTGTAGTAACATCTCCAACAGGGGCTGCTATACATGATATATTGAATGTGCTGAAGCGTCGATATCCGGTGGATATTATCCTTTCTCCGGCCACTGTGCAGGGCGATGAATCAGCGCAAAGCATAGTTGGTGCAATTGAAAAACTCAGTCATACGGATGTTGATGTTATCATAGTTGGTAGGGGTGGTGGTTCAATGGAGGACCTCTGGTCATTCAATGAAGAGATAGTATCCAGGGCAATATCCCAGTCTGAAATTCCTATTGTTTCGGCAGTAGGACATGAAACGGATGTTACTATTGCTGATTTCACAGCAGACCTTCGGGCTCCTACTCCTTCTGCAGCAGCAGAATTGGTGGTTCCTGACAGTGTAGCCTTGAAACGCCACATTGATTCACTTTCGGAACGTATGGGGCAGGCTGCGATACGGATGATATCTGACCGTTCTTCAAGAATAATATACTTACAAAGTCGTATTGAACCGGAAAGGCTTTCTGATCTTGTTAGGCAAAATACTCAGAGGGTAGATGAATTGTCCTATCGTATGGGGCGTGCAGTTCGGAGCAATGTGGAATCCGGTGGCATGCGCCTGACAACTTTTGCAGGCCGACTCAATGCGGTAAGTCCTCTTAAAACTCTGGGCCGGGGTTATAGTATTGCATCAAGAACAGATGATAGGGAACTGATCAGAAGTATTGATGATGTTTCAAAAGGTGATGATATTTACCTTATTGTTCGGGATGGGCGAATAAACTGTAATGTGAATTCGGTCTCAGAAGAGCAATTATAGTCTAGATGGATTGTATAAAAGATGGAAACAGGTGGTGATAGTATGGCAGCTACAAAGAATAATGATCAAAGCTTTGAGACTTCCCTTGATGAATTGGAATCTCTTGTTGATAAACTTGAAAAAGGCCAGTTAACTCTGGATGAAAGCCTTGAACTATTTGAAAAAGGTATGAAGCTTGCACGTGTATGTAATACGAAGCTCTCAGAGGCAGAGCGAAAAATTGAGATATTGACCGAAGAAAATGGTAAGCTCAAAGAAGTGGAGTTTTCAGAATAGTAAATTCTACAACTTCATGCTTCTCTGGCTTCTCTTCTCTAATTATCTTCTTCGAAATATCTTTTTGCAAGCAGGTATGTGCTGCTTCCTGTGAGTACAATAAGGAATATTGCGATGATTCCTCCTTCTAGGCTGAAGTCCTGCCATGAGTGCACTGAAGCCCACATTCCACTCCTGGTCACAAAGGTTGCGAATATCACAAGTATGAATGAAAATATCGCAAGCATTGGTCCTAAAAATTTGTATTCTCCGTGCTTTGCACGTGTGCGTGCATGCAGGAATGCTGTAGCTGTGATCCAGGGTATCAGTGATGATGTTTCTACTGGGTCCCATGTCCAGTACCATGCTCCCCATCCAAGTACTTCATATGCCCAGAATCCTCCAAGACCAATTCCAAGTGTCAGGAATAACCATGCAATTCGCATCCAATCTCTTGCAATTGTGGCCCAGTTCTTGTCATTTGTAAGCAGATTTGCAATTGCAGAAGCAAATGGAATTGTGAATGCTGCATATCCGAGGAAGAGTACTGGTGGGTGCACTGCCATCCATGGATTTCTAAGTAGTGGATTCATGCCTTGCCCATAGGGCACTTCATATAGTAGAGCGAAAGGATTCCAGTTTGTAAGCTCCACAGTACCTGTAGGTAGTATGCCATATGTTGCAAATGGGTTCTTAATCACAAGTAGAAGTAAAAATACTGACACTATGGATAGCGATATCATTCTGGTGGCATCCATCAGTTTGCTGTTCACAAATTGTTTTGTGTGTCCGGTATATTGCATGAAAAGCAACATTATCAGTATTGCCCATGCCCAGAGTAAAAGTGATCCTTCCTGCCCAGCCCATAGTGCAGATACTTTATAGAAAAATGGAAGGTCTGTACTTGAATGCTTGAATACATAATCATAGGATGCATTCACTTTCAAAAGCTGGAATGTGAGTACAAGCATTGAAAGACTGGTGGTAAGTGCAGATACTATTTCCAAGTTCTTTGAAGTTTTTTCAGCTGCCTTGTTATTGTTGATATAGTGTTTTACGGAATAAGCTGTTGCTCCGCAACCTGCAATAAATGAAAGCCATATGAGTATCATTCCAATGTTCATAAGTTCACCTTCACTTTTTCATGTCCTTTTTTGCCCGGAGTTTCTGAAGTTCCTTTTCAAGCATTCTTTCGTACTTATCATCTTCTTTGATCGCATTAGGCTTATTGCGATTTTTATTTTTTTTATCAAAGTTGGTGTTTGTGCTGGATGCCAGTGATTTACTCTCACTTCTATATTCTACAATTCCGAGCATCAGGATGCCTATTACCATGAGGTACATGCCGCCCCAAAGGAAATTGATGAATGGTACTGTTCTCATATATACGTCAAGCTCACCTTTTTTCTCATCAATGGCCCTTGGTGCAATGAAAAGTTCCTCCGTAATGCCTCTGTTGATGTAAGTGGTAGTGTATGTCTGGCCCCACTTGAAATCAGTGATATATTTGATCTGCCCACTTTTGAAAATCTTCCCATTTTTATATACGTCAAAATCGATATTTGTTACGTATGATGAAGCAGGCTTATCTTTGTATGGCTCGCCCTGGTATTCGGAGTTCATGGACCTGAGCATGATCTCGTAGCTCTGCCCTTCAAATTTGGCAGTCTCTCCTGTAGTAATTACTTGTGAGTCTTCAACCTTCATATTAGAACTGAGCACAATTCCAAGAAGAATAAACAATATTCCAAGGTGAATCAGGTGGGCACTTGTTCCTTTAATGGCTTTTGAAATATCCGGATCCAATGATCTTGATATTTTGTAAAATGTGGCAATGATGGCTACTGTTAAAATCGGTACTGAAATATCCATTGGAGTGTTTCCAAAGGGTGAGATCATTGCAAATACAATGGAAATAAAAGCTGATCCTGCTACTATTAGTGCAATGTTCTTTCGCGAATTGTATCCAATGAGCATGCAGGTACTTAGTAATAATACTAAGGCCAATGTCGGCAACGCCGCTCTGTCATTGAAATATTGCGGTGTAAGGCTGATCTCTACTCCGCTGGCAAGCTTTGCAATAAGAGGAGTTAACATTCCCATTGTAAGGATGGTTGCCAGTAATAATAATATAATAACGGTGGCAAGCATAGTATTCCTTGATGTTAGGAGGGGCTTCTTGTTTTCCATGCATTTCGTTCTAATGTATACAAACTATATATAATTAAACTCAGCAAAACTGCGACATCTTAAATAACGATGATGTTAATTCATGCAAAGTGACTTTAATATTAAGAAAAACGAATAAAAACATAATTTAAGCGGGTTGGTAATACGATAGAAATACTCATCACTGCAATATGGCTGATGCTTCCTGCATATTTGCCAAATTCAATTGCGGCAGTCTTTGGTGGCGGCAAGCCTATAGATGGTGGAAGGACCATGAAGGACGGAAGTCGTATTCTTGGTGATGGAAAAACTATCAGGGGACTTTTTGCAGGGACTCTGTGTGGAATGTTGCTTGGCCTTTTCCAGATGTATTACTTTACGCAGAACTCTGTTATATTTGGTGTAGTGTTGCCTACTTTTGGTAGTGGTCTGGCTGCACTTGTGGTGCTATTTACGCTTGCATTTGGATCGCTTATTGGTGATCTCTCTATGAGCTTTTTCAAGCGTAGGATGGGATTTAAGCGTGGGGCTCCCTTGCCCGTTATAGATCAACTTGATTTTGTAATGGGTGCATGGCTACTGACATTTATTGTCTCTCCTTATTGGTTCCTATCAAATTTCACACCTAATATTGTTATTGCAGTATTGATAGTCACACCTCTGCTACACGTTTCGACCAATATTGTTGGTTATTTTATCGGGGTCAAGAAGGAACCCTGGTGATTTTAAAATTCAAGGTGATCAAAATGCCCGGATCCGGAAATAAACAGATGATTATAGATGCCCTGAAGGCTTGTGGGGCAGTGAAGTTCGGTGATTTTACATTGGCTTCAGGCAAGAAAAGCAGTTATTATATAGATATTAAAAAAGCCAGTACTGACCCTAAAACTTTGAAGATCATTGCAAAAGGTGCAACCGAGCTTATTCGCGATATGGATATGGCTGCAGTTGGTGGTGTCGCACTTGGCGGTGTACCACTGGCGACTGCCGTGTCACTTGAATCTGAACTCCCTCTTGTTATCATCCGAAAATCCGATAAAGAATATGGGACTGGTGGACGTTTCATTGGTGATCTTGAGCAGGCTGCACGTATTGTGCTGCTTGAGGATGTAACTACAAGTGGTGGTTCTGTGAAGGATGCCATTGTGGCAATACGAGAAGTGGGTGCTGTGGTAGATACTGTTATCACGGTAGTTGATAGGGAATCCGGTGCATCGGAAAGTCTTGGCTCTATTGATGTAAATCTTGTTCCTCTAGTGTGTGCAAGTGATCTCGTGTAATTTCCATAAATGTCTGGTAATTATTATGAACGGTAATTATTTATTTCAATAATTAGAAAAGTGGACTGTTCATATTTCTATAAAATTAAATGATTGCTAAATGCTCCTTCAATGATTATTAAGTTCATTGAATATTCAAAAATAACAATAACATTTCGGCGGACCAATTTACTGGTCCTTTCTGATAATTTTCTGATGGTGAGGTCTAATATATGAATATATTAATAGTCGGAGGCGGTGGAAGAGAACATGCTATTGCTGATGCAGTTGGAAGAAGCAGAAAAGATCCTTCTATCTATGCTGTGATGTCTAAAAAGAATCCTGGTATTGCAGAGCTATGTGAGGATTTCTTACTTGAGAAGGAAACAAATGTCGAGGCAGTAGTTGAGTATGCAGTATCCAATAATATTGAAATAGCTGTGATGGGTCCTGAAGCACCTCTTGCAGCAGGTCTTGTAGACTCCCTCGAGGCTGCTGGAATTGCTGTTGTAGGTCCTCGAAGAGTCGTGGCACAGATCGAGTTCGATAAGGCATGGGCACGTAATTTCATGAGGGCCAGCAATATCGGAGGTTGTCCGAAATTTGAGGTTTTTACTGAGCGGGCACCAATGGATGCTTTCATCGAAGAGCTTGGCAATGTGGCTATCAAACCCGCAGGTCTGACTGGTGGCAAGGGCGTTAAGGTCATGGGGGACCAGCTGAAGGATGTGGATGCTGCAAAAGAATATGCTGCAAGCCTTCTTGAAGGCGATAGTGTAGTTGTTGAAGAGAACCTTATTGGCGAGGAATTTACTCTTCAGGCTTTTGTTGACGGCACAAATCTTGCATATATGCCAACTGTACAGGATCACAAGCGGGCTTTTGAAAGTGACCTTGGTCCCAATACTGGGGGTATGGGCTCATACAATGAAGCTGGTGGAGTCCTTCCTTTCCTTGTGGAAGATGATGTGGAGCAGGCAAGGCTTATCATGAAGCATACTGTGGCGGCTTTGTATGAAGTTACAGGTGTGGGTTATAAGGGTATTTTTTATGGCCAGTTCATGATCACAAAGGATGGTCCGAAGGTTATTGAGTTCAATGCTCGCTTTGGTGATCCTGAAGCTATGAATGTGCTTCCTTTGATAGAAACTGATTATGTAGATGTGCTTTCTGCAATTGCAAATGGAACTCTTGATAAACTTGATGTGAAGTTTAGCAATAAGGCAACTGTTTGTAAGTATGCAGTTCCTGCTGGCTATCCTGACAATCCTACAAAGGACAGGGAAGTTGTTGTTGGTGATATTGGCGATGCTTTGTTATTCTATTCCAGTGTTTATGAAAAGGATGGGAAAGTCTACACTACAGGCTCAAGATCAGTAGCTGTTGTTGGTGTGGCTGACTCCATTGAAAATGCGGAAAAGATCGCTCAGAATGCTATTGAGAATCTCAGTGGAGATTTGCATTCCAGGCGTGATATTGGTACTGCGGACCTTATACAAAGGCGTATTGACCATATGAATGAAATTCGTGCTAATTGATTTTAGGATTTGATAAGATGAAACACCTTATTTCTATGGCTGATATGACTCATGATGAGATCATTGAGGTTCTTGACATGGCAGATGATCTGAAGGAAAAGCGCTTGAGAGGCAAGGTTACTGACCTTTTGAAGAACAGGAGTCTCGGAATGATATTCGAGAAGTCATCCACTCGTACCAGGGTATCCTTTGAGGTTGCCATGTGTGACCTTGGGGGGCATGCTCTGTATCTTAATGCAAATGATATGCAGCTTGGACGCGGGGAAACCGTGGGTGATACTTCCGAAGTTCTTTCAAGATACCTTTATGGACTCATTGCACGGGTTTACAGTCACGATACTGTAAAACAACTTGCTGAGCATTCTCGCGTACCTGTGATCAATGCTCTGTCGGATCATGAACATCCATGCCAGATACTTGCTGACCTACTTACTATCCGTGAGTATAAGGACAGGCTTAAAGACCTGAAGTATGTGTGGGTTGGCGATGGGAATAATGTGTGCAACTCTGCGATACTTGGTTGCGCACTGGTTGATATGGAAATTGTCGTTGCATGCCCGCCTGGATATGAGCCGGATGCAGATGTTGTGGAGCAGGCAAGGGAACTTGGTGGCAAGGTGACAATTATGAATGATCCTGCAGAGGCCGTTGTGGATGCCGACATCCTCTATGCTGATGTGTGGGTTTCCATGGGTGATGAGGCTGAGCGTGATAAGCGCCTGAATGACCTTGGACCTTACCAGATCAACAACAAACTTGTAGAGCTTGCAAAGCCGGATGTAATTGTAATGCATTGTCTCCCAGCTCACCGTGGCGAGGAGATAAGCGCTGAGGTCATGGATGGCCCTCACTCTGTTGTATTCGATCAGGCAGAGAATCGTATGCATGCTCAAAAAGCACTGCTGCTCAAACTGATGGCCTGAAATTCTCAGGTATTTTATCCTTCATTTTTTTCATAATTATGATAATGGTGAGCTGCAGCTATGCGGAAAATTTTAAGTACTCTAGTTTCTTAGTTTTTATTCGTAATATTGTTAAGTAATGATAGGTGGTAAGATATGAAAACAAAGATGGCTATTTTGATGGCTGTGCTATTATCTATGGTTGGTATAGCATCAGCTGTGGCTCCCTCAGCTTCAATTAATGAAAGCGATTTTGGTGTTACAAGTGTCGAATTTGATGTAGATGTATATGACAATCCTACAAATGTCCAATGGGATGTCACAATAGATCCTGCAATTGCTCCAATCAGCTCCACAGCAGCAGCTCAACTCATTATTGCTGATGGAACAGCACCTGTATTTATCCTTGGTGTAATGCCAGGAGAGTCAGGAATCGATGATGCGCTTCCTGCATACAAAGCATATTCTGGGGGCTGGGGTTTTGCAACTAACACTCTTCCTGCAGGAATGTCAGTTACAGGCAACAACGCTGACCTCACAAAAGCAACAGAATTTACTATCACAGTCGACAAGGAAGTATTTGACTGTTCAACATTTGGATGGGCAATGTATGTCAATGTAGATGATGATAATAACCCTGGGCCTGATAATCTCCAGGCTTACTATCCAGAGAATTGGGGCTGGTCTTCACCTGCATGTGATTACCCTGTATTTGAAATCTCATGCCAGCAGGAAGAAATCCCTGAATTCCCGACCGTAGCTCTCCCTGTAGCTGCAATTCTTGGTCTGGCATTCTTCTTCCAGCGTCGTAAGGAATAATCAATAAAAATTTCAAAGGATGATCTATTCATCCTGTCTTTTTCTTTTTCCTTGGATATTTCATACTCTACTGCTACTTATTCCAATAAAGGCTATATAGAATAAATTCAATTAGAGTACGTTCATAATGCGGGGGTTGCCCAGCCTGGCCAAAGGCGCTAGGTTCAGAGCCTAGTCTCGTAGGAGTTCAAGGGTTCGAATCCCTTCTCCCGCACCAATTTCTATTTTACTGGGATATGGTTAACTACAAAAAACGAAACTATGCAATATCATGTAGGTTGTATTTTTAAAATAATGAGCTACAGATATTTGTATCCTGGATGATATTGATATGTAATCCTCTAACTTCATTATCGTTCATGTGGACACTACAAGCTTGGAAATAATTACATAATTCTCATAGTTCTGCAACACACTAGGCAGTTCTTCTTGGTAATCTCCCTCTCATAGCTCCTAATTCCATTCAGGGAGCTCTGCACTGACTGCACTTTGTATAATCTCTGCAAGATTGTCCCGGGCAACATCAGTCACAGCTGCAAAGACAGTCATTTTACTATCTTCATTTCCTTCAATGCTGAGGCTATCTATTTCCGGCTGGTCGCGGTAGGAGGTTACACTGACTTTAAGAGCTATAGAATCTGTTTGTAGGATCATTTTCAGGTGTCCCATGAACCGAGGGTTCAATTCCAGTATGCTCTTTTTAATCGATTCTATCAGATCCAGAGCCATCTGAGTTGCTTGATCCTGGTCAGAAAACTCGTTTATAGGATAGGAATGTGCATAACTGTTTACATTGAAATGATTGAACTCAGGGTCAAGAATGTCTGAATCTTGATCTGATGTTTCGTTTGTATTTGTAATTGCAGTATTCATTCCTGAAATATATGAATCATCCTTTAAGTTCCTGGCAAGCGAATCCGCAAAGTTGGTGAATGAACCGTCATCTAATTTCAATGACAGAGAGTGAAGTGTAGCATCAGGATTTATTTCTGTTATAGCTGTTTCAAATTCAGACAATTGATATGTACTTAGCATGTCCTTTTTGTTAAGCAGAACAAAATCTGCATTTTCTATCTGCTTTGTTATCGCATCCTCTGAATGCTGCATCAGGTCTTCGAACTTACTACCGTCTATCAGCCCTATGACAGGACCCATACTAACATGGTCCAGTTTTTGGACCTGTTCCTTGATCCTTGCTGGAAACGCAACGCCGCTAGGTTCAATAAGGAGAATATCAGGATTTTGCTGTACATGCACCATTGCTATGCTTGCCGTAAGAGCATATTTCTGGGTGCAGCAAATACAACCCTTTGGTAATTCCTTTGATTCAAGCCCTTTCCTGCTTATGAACTGGCCGTCGACACCAACATCAGCAATGTCGTTAACGATCACTGAAACACTCAATCCATTTTTTTGCAAACGTTTCCCTAATTTGATAACAGAGGTTGTTTTTCCACTACCAAGAAAACCACTAACAATAACTATTTTCATGCATGCCTCCTTACTGGTCATTTTTCCTGCTAAGATTCAAAGTGGGTGGTCATTATATCCTTTACTGAAATTGTAAATTGATTTTTCCTAATGCTATATATGCGTATTCATTAATCAGGATAGTATGCCAAATCAATACCGGGTGTAACAAATGATTATTGTGATTGTATGTGATTCATATACTCATGAAGTATGTCTTAGGGGCTATATGTTTCAATATATTCTGAGCATATGGGAGTACATGAAGTTTATAAATAAGTGCGGATAGATAACAATTTCTGGATAAGGTGGATATATCTTAGTGGAAATTATGCTGTTTTTCTCACATGTGCAATGTTTGCAGGCGAAGTGTCGGCGTAGGATCTGATTGGCAACAAAATCTTTGTCCTTCTCATAATTCTAACATTTATCTCTCGCATGAGCATGCAAAATAAAAGGCTTGTATGCTTCAGCATTTATCTTCATGTAATGCAATCTAACCTTTGAATATTCTATTTTCTTCCACTCAGAATATGGTGTAGTTAATATATCTTCTGAATCAAGGGCTGCCTGATCTGGTTTAATATCATTACATTGGCCAATATCTATTTATAGAACATCTTCCATTGTAGGGGTCCGCGTGAACATCACGCGCTAACGGGAATTCATTTCCGTTAAGAAAATGTCTTCTCAAAGCTTCATCTTTGCCTTCAAAATCCCACGGGTTCGGAAGGTATATATACGATGTCTGCCTTTGTAGGAGTCCGCGCAAATCGCGTGCTGGCGGGAGCTTTTTCCGTCATGAAAAAACAATCATCAAGGCTTCCTTGGGGAGTGTTCGAAGTTCTTCCGAACAACGAAACACTTATATACCAACGTTGCCTTTAAAGAAGTCCTCGCATTGCGAGTTCTTTTATCACCTTCATATCATAATAAGTGGAGGCCGGAGTTATTTCCGGTCTGACATTGGATTTGGCAGTTCGGTTAATTCTGACTGGTAGTGTAATTATATACTATCTTCTAAAGAATTAGCCAAACTATGTGCAAAGTGAATAAACTCTCTAGAGTTTTTCCGATCGATTCTTTAAAAATACTTCCAAGTAAGTAGACTAAATTTATGTGTGTGGATCAGCAATTCTGGTTGATCCTGCCAGAGGTCACTGCTATCGGTATTCGACTAAGCCATGCAAGTCATATGTTCTTCGTGAACATGGCGAACTGCTCAGTAACACGTGGATAACCTGCCCTAAGGTTTGGCATAACACCGGGAAACTGGTGATAATTCCGAATAAACCAGATATGCTGGAATGCTTTCTGGTTCAAAGCTTCGGTGCCTTAGGATGGATCTGCGGCCTATCAGGTAGTAGTGGGTGTAATGTACCTACTAGCCGACGACGGGTACGGGTTGTGAGAGCAAGAGCCCGGAGATGGATTCTGAGACATGAATCCAGGCCCTACGGGGCGCAGCAGGCGCGAAATCTTTACACTGCGGGAAACCGCGATAAGGGGATACCGAGTGCCAGCATTTATGTTGGCTGTCCACATGTCTAAATCGCATGTGTTAGCAAGGGCCGGGCAAGACCGGTGCCAGCCGCCGCGGTAACACCGGCGGCCCGAGTGGTGGCCACTATTATTGGGTCTAAAGGGTCCGTAGCCGGTTTGATCAGTCTTCCGGGAAATCTGACAGCTTAACTGTTAGGCTTCCGGGGGATACTGTCAGGCTTGGGACCGGGAGAGGTAAGAGGTACTACAGGGGTAGGAGTGAAATCTTGTAATCCCTGTGGGACCACCAGTGGCGAAGGCGTCTTACCAGAACGGGTCCGACGGTGAGGGACGAAAGCTGGGGGC
>Ga0206328_118_pt1 | contig 46486 bp, 37 predicted proteins | sample SalPonR1_A_D2_MG_FD_142664 | JGI IMG/M metagenome (GOLD analysis project Ga0206328, IMG submission 142664)
TGGTTTCAGGCATCCTGAAATCAATGGGCTACAAAACATTAATTACTGAACGTGGTGCAGATAGAGGTAAGGATATTGAAGCTTCTCCCGATGGTATGATGTTAGAGGAGCCACGAATATTAGCAGAGGTAAAACACCGTAATGGACAGATGGGATCCAAGGAAGTACGCAGTTTTCATTCTGTATTAAGAGGAAGAAAGGGATTGTATGTTTCTACCGGTGGTTTTTCTAAAGAAGCTAAGTATGAAGCAGAAAGAAGTAGTGATCAATTAACATTGATAGATTCTGACAGATTGGTCGAGTTGGTTATTCAAAACTACGATAATTTTGATGTGGATACAAAGCTATTGATTCCTTTGGCAAAGATATATTGGCCTGCATAATGTTAACAGTTCAAATCAATTTGAGCATTTCATAATTCTGAAATAAATATCTGCCAAGTCAAATTGATATGCAAAATACTTCATTATGATAATAGTTGAAATGAAGGATTTCTCGAATACCCAACATTAGATTTATTTCACTTTAAATTTACTCGAAGCTGTTGGTGGTTCGAAAATTCGGCTCCCTTCTTGATATTCTATCCATTCATTTTCATCAAGGCACACCATTGCTGGAGTAGTACACCTTGCGCTTCCACAAATTAACGCTGTTTCAGGATATCCTATGGGTTCAACCATCTTAACATATTTTTTTGTTCTCTCTTTAGGCTACCACATTTAGTACATCTTGCTAGTGCCATATTATCACCTACTTATAAGTCAAAAATAAAAATCATTTCCTACTGTGCCACACACAAATCCCCTTATAGTCACAGAATCGGCAGTTAGGATTCCCCACAACCTCAAAGTCCTCATTCAATATCCGGCTCACAACTTCCTTTATCCTCTCCAGAACAGTACTCACATTCTCTTCACTCACATCCACCAGCCTAAGTTCAGCAAGTTCAGGATGAACGTACATATGACCTGCTTGTATCGGTAACTTGCCATACTTATCCTTCACAGCCAGGCAATACAGAGCCATCTGAACATCCTCTTTCAGTTTGTTCTTGCTCAGGTTGCTCTTGCCAGTCTTGTAGTCGATCACAATGTAATCCCCATCAGGAGTCCTGTCAAGTCGGTCTATAAAGCCTCCAAAATGAGCCCCATCAAGGTCGAGTTCGAACCACTCTTCCACTGCAACAGTCTCATTGAGATTATCCTTCTCGAAATCGAACCAGAACTCCAGCATCTTCTGCATCTTGTTGTATTCCTGCTTCTCCTGAGTCTCAGAATCGAAGTTTGAAGACTCCCATGAACTGTTCAGCATATCCTTTGCGAGACCAAATTTTATTGCTTCGCCCTGTATCCTGAGCTTTGCCATTTCCTCAAGAACAGAATGAACGTCCGTACCCACTTGGAAGAATGACTTCTGTGGAGTTGGAATATGCAATATCGACTGGAACTTGAACTTAAGTGGACAATCCTCATACGTCTTAATCTTGGATGCAGAGAAACGCATATCAGGATTCACAAGTGGTGGAATTCTATTGTCCACAAGATCTTGCAGTTCACTAGCTACCTTCGGGTTTATTGTCAGAAGATCATTCAGGTCAAGGTTATCAGGATTTCCACTCGTCTCGAGCTCTCTTAACTGAGCAAGTAGTACAAGGGATTCCATCGCAAGCTTCAACTGACCCTGTTTGGTGTACATATTAACGAGACTTTCCTGCTCTGCCACCTTTCTCTTTAACGGAGAATCAGTATCCAGCTCGAATTGTTCTTCCACTTCTTCGGCCTCTATCATCTCCACCAGCGGGTTGCTGGCAAATCCAATATCTTCCAGGAACTGGCTGGGTTTAACACCTCTTTTATTGCCAGCATACCTCTCAGGAAATACAAGATAAAGCAGTTCCCTTGCACGGGTCATGGCAACGTATGCAAGTCTCCTCTCCTCTTCGATATGTAGTACTTTCTCTTCTTCATCCCTTTGCACGCCTTTTGTAAGCTCAATGGGTACTGTGAATGTTTTCCTCTTGTACTGCAGGGGAAGATGGCGGGTAGCCATATCAGATACAAACACCACATTTGCCTCCTTACCCTTTGATTGGTGGATGGTCATTACCTTTACAGTGTTCTCATCACTGGATTCACCGTCCTCTATCTCAAGGTCAAAGACAAGCTTGAGATGCTCCATGACCATCTCAAACTCAGCACCTCCATCTATAAGTTCAAGGTCTTCCACCATCTTCACAAGGGAATTGAGTACGTCGATGTTCCTGCGGGAAATTTTAGAGTTCTCATGCACCTGTGAGCGGTACAGGTCTGTCATATCCATGAGAAGATGCTTCAGGGTATCCGAAGGAAGATGATTTTTCTTATACTCGATCATCTCCTGCAATCTTTCAATTATGGACTTTACAAGAGCCATCTGCTCAAGTTCCAGCTCATCCAGATGGTGCAGCAACACGGAATAAATTCCATCACCCTGCATAGAATTCTTTTTGTTGAGTTTACCTGCCATTATATTGATCTTCTGCAAGCTATGCTCGGTCACACCTTCCCTGGAGAGGATCTTTGCAAAGGAAATACCATTGTTAAAAGGGTCTGCAATAAAACGCATGTAAGCAAGTGCTTCCTGTATGAGCGGGAAGTCCTTTATCTGCAAACTACCCACATATTCCACCGGGATCATATGGCGTTTCAGAGCTTCACTGAATTTTTTCCCATCAGCTCTTTTACGCGTAAGTATGTAGATGTCCTTGGCTTCGACAGCTTCCTCATTCACAAGCCTGTCGATCTCACTGGCAACCCATTCTGCTTCACTCACATCATTTGGAGATCTTACAACCTTAACAGGTGTCCCACCACCGTTGTTCGAGACAAGTTCTTTTTCCTGCCTGTCAGGATTCTGCCGGATCAGTTCCTGAGACAGATCGACTATCTGCTCTGTGGACCTGTAGTTTACCCCAAGGGTGATTTTCTCAAGGGATGGATAGAATTCACCCAATTGGTTGATATTTGAAAGGTAAGCACCCCTGAATCTGTAAATGCACTGGTCATCATCAGCCACACACGTAAGCCTCCCCCCGTCTGCCAGAAGGTGTACCAGATGTAGTTGAGCATAATTCGTATCTTGGAACTCATCAACTAAAATGTAATCATAGCTTTGATGTATCCTTTTCCTGGCAATATCATTTCTCTCCAGCAGCCTGCATGCCATAGTGATCATGTCATTATAATCAATGAAATTATTATTCCATTTGTATTCCTGAAAATGACGGTAGAACTTTGTGAGGTCAGCAAGTTTCTGCAGCCTGTCCATATCATCTACATCTAGTTCCCCCTCGGATACTAATTTGCTCTGTGTATATTCGTCCAGTTCTTCAGGCGATATTAGATGGTCATGGAATTGTGAAGTACCTTCCATCAGGCTTGTGATGAGATCTGAAGGTGCAGTAGGGATAGTGATGTATTCAAAATTAAAAGAGTCAATATTCTTTACACCCCATACATGCGAGTGTTCTTTCGATATCATACGTGTCCCATGGTTTATTCCCATGTCCAGGGAAAAGTCACGTATAAGCTCATTACAGAACGAATGAAATGTAGACACAGTGATGCCAGAGGCAGAACCAATGTTCTTTTCGATCCTGTCATGCATCTCAGATGCAGCTTTTTCAGAGAATGTCAGTGCAAGGATCTTATCTGGATCAAGTTCCTCTTCTATTAATTGCACTACCTTCTCTGTTATTGTTAGTGTCTTTCCAGAGCCTGGTCCTGCAAGGATCAATAGTGGTCCATCGGTGTAAGATACTGCTTCTAATTGATCGTTATTAAGGTCTGTAATTCCCAATATTACTACTCCAAAATCGTTTATTTATTCTGCATGGCAATAAATGCTATTAAAAATATAAAAGTGCATTGAGATAGTTTTTGGATAGGATTAGATTCTCATGATCCAAGGGAGAAAATAACGGTGGGGAACTTGTGGAGTATACTCTCCGGACGATTGATCCGGATGTCTGTTATAAGTCAGTAAGAGCTAGCCGTGGAAAGCATAGCAAAGCTGAGCCTATCAGTGCTCTGTATGAGCAAGAATACGACCGCAGTACTTCACAGGGTGATGAAGGAACAGGATTGTAATAAGAGTCATGCGGTGGACTTTATTGCGGAGTATTATTCGAAGATACAGAACAGCCTCAGAGAGAGGCAGGTGGAAGAGACTGCTGAGCTTGTGATTGAGAAATTGAAGTTGAGGAAGTTGGTTTAGAAATTCGGATCAGATACTTAGTACTTTTTTAAGGGGTATGTACAAGTGGAAATAATTGTACACTAAAAATACATCAGTAAATTATAATATATTTATCGGACTAGGATGTGAATTTTAGTTGCGAGTTAAAGATGATAGAGATATGTTAATGTTGTAAACAGCGGCAGAACTGTTAAAGAAAGGGAAATAATAGCCAGAGATACCAATGATTTTTTCAAAGATAGAGGCTAATTGTTCTATTGTTGCAATATAGGAATATTTTGAAGATATTTAAAAAAATATGCCAGAGAGAAGAATTACTCCTGACATTATTCCATTTGCAGATCAAAGTCAAAGTCTTTTCCAAATCGCTGAGATCTTAGCTATTTCAATATGCGTGTATTCGTCCCCTTCATCCCACTTCAGGCTTAATACATCATCAGCACATTCAGCAACCATGCCATTGTATACTGTACCATCAGCATCTAAAGATACATTCTTACCCATATAGTATTTTTCTATAAAAGACTGTTTCAAATTTTAACCCCCTTTATTAACAGAGGAATTATTTTATGTTTTTCTCATTAATAGATTTATTGAAACAAAGATTCTTAGTTTAGTTATTAACAAGCACAACATTTTTTAGAATCTGATTCACCAGAATATAATGAATGATCTTCTTCTGAACATTTCTCTTTTTGAAATCACAAGATATGTACTGGCAGCAAGCAACAAAAATATGCAAATAGATGTGGTGACAATAACTGCAAAATATTGGCATCAAATCCTTCAGGTAACACATACTTTAGCAATATACCTGCATAAGTCCAAACAATAACAACTCCATAATTCCATATGCGACATCTCTGTTTTTTAGCATCTTTTTGGCTCCTATAATGAATCCAAGAAAAATAATTATAACAGCCCAGTTTTCTTCGGCCAGACCAAAACCTTTCCACCCTGAACTCTAATGGAATAATTTTATAATGTCACAAGATTATTCAGGCCGCATTGGCAATAGAAGAAATAACAAATGTAGAATGACATCTAATGTACACATTTTTGAATATAAATATACATGTAATTATAATTTAAATAGATACTTTAACCTTTATATGCACATGAATTAAAAAATTGTGCACATAATTTACAAAATTATGCCATAACATATTAAACAATGTATACCGAGTTTTACATTTATACAAATTCGGGATATTAAAATGGATGATAATTTAAAAACGATCTGCTTTTTAATCGCACTTATTGGCATATTGTTCACACCTTGTGCAGTGGCAGATAATAGTGTGCTAACGACCAATATCAATGCACAATATAATGTTGATCCCGATGAAGAGACGGTACACGTCGTTAAAGAAATCCTTTTTACAAATAGTAACTCCGATACTAAATTTATGCGCGGCTATTATTCAAATTATAACTATTACCTTCCTTCTAGTGCAAAGAATATTGTAGCTTATGACACTGAAAGAGAGGTAGTTTTCAGAGAAAATGCTGCAGGATATCACACATTTTATTTTAATCACAAAGTCTGGTACGAAAATAATTACAAATTTTACATTGCGTATGATCTGGAAATTAGTAGAAATACAGCAACATTCTATCTCAATGAACAGGGAAAGAACACAGCTGTTACAATAGAAGTCCCATCTGATTTTGATACACATATTGGCAGAGATGATTATGTTCTTGATACGAAGAAGTATTCAAATGTATACAGCTTTGAAAAAGGTAAAGAATGGACTAGATCATGTGTTGTCAATTCTGTAAGGCCAACTGAAAGACTCACACTTCAGGGTACTGCAGAACTTAGAGAGAGAGATGTGGGAATAGAAGTCAATTACTGGGAAGGAGAAGAAGAGTGGGCGCAGAGAACGCTTGATACCACATTAAAAAGCCTTCCGATATTAGAAAAAACATGGAATGTGCCATTTCCAGAAAAATATAACATCAGTATTACACAGGCAAGCATCGATGAAACCCAGGGATACGGTGGCTTCAACAGTGGTAGAAAAGGAATATGGATGCTTCATAGCTCCAGTGAAGAAATACTTATTCATGAATTAGCACACTATTGGACACGTGACTGCAATTTTGAACAGATATGGTTGGATGAGGGATATGCTGATCTTTATACATACATTACATTAAATGAATTAGATCCGGAAAAAGCAGATGCAAGAAAAGACCGCTTTATACAGAAGTATAATAATATGAAGGGTGATTACGATTTGCCATTAGATCAGTGGATCACCCCGGAAAGTATAGATAGTATCTCTGAAAATGAAGTTAATTTCGGATACAAAAAAGCTTTTGTTCTAACTTATGAAATATACCAAACAATAGGTTTAGAGCAAATGCAATCATCAAATATGGATCTTGTTCAGTCTATAGATCCTGTGACAAATGAGGAGTATATAGATATTGTAAGTAGTTCTACTTCTGAAAACATGACGTTTGCTAAAGATTTTATATATTGATCAAGTAAATATTTATTTTAGCTTAACATCGGAAGATTTATTTAGATAAGTCTATAAACTATAATAGTAATGCATATAGTAGGTTGAAAAGAACTCATGGCTCTAGTACTCTGTAGAGTGGGGACCACAGGTATATAAAAGGGTTTAAACAACGCAATGGGTGGAATCTATTGGGATCTAATAATCGAAAAGAGATCAATCTAGATATTTCTTGCGAAAATGGTAATGAGCTAACGGCAATATTTGATAATTTAGATGAACCTGTATTTGTGCTCAGCATGGAGAAAATAGTTCTAAACTTTAATAGGCCATTTGCCGATTATCTGGACAAAGATTATGCTGATATCGAGGGAAGAAATATAGAACAGCTAGATATGTTTTTACATAAGGATTTTGACCTATTTATCAATAGAATAGCAGACAACGATAGATCCAAATGCAGTTTTGAGACTGATTTATTATGTCCTAATAATGAATTGCTTTCTGCAGCACTTAGTGTTCGAGTATTCGACTACGGAAGTAATGATGCACTTCTTTGTACAATTAAAAACATAGAGAGCAATTTTAAATTATCAGAGAAAAAATACTTTGATATTATTGAAAACGTAAATGATGGAATTGCAATTCTAAAGGATGGCTATGTTAAGTTTGCAAATAGAAAAAGTGCTGAAATGGTAGGATATAGTAAAGATGAAATAATTGGCGAAAAGTTTTCAAAATTTGTATCTCCTAATCATCACGAAAAAGTCATCACGCATTATTATAATGCAGTTAATAGCCCGATTCATATAGATGATAGATTTGAAATCGATCTGTTGTCAAAGAATAAGCAAACAATTCCTATAGAGGTCAATGCTAAGACAATTGATTTTGAAAGTCGAAAGTCGTATCTTGTAATATTCAGAGAAATTACAGAGCGTAAACCATTGGAAGAGCATGCTCAACAGGAAAAGAATAGGGTTGAAAATTACCTCGATGTTGCAGGGTCTATTATAGGCATATTGGATAAAGATCAGAACATTGTTCTTCCAAATAAAAAAGCATGTGAAGTACTTGGTTATTCTAAAGAGGAAATGCTAGGTCAAAATTGGTTTGATATTTTCTTGCCAGAAAAAGTGCGGGAAATAGCAAGAAATGAGTTTATTAAAATGATCTCGGGTGAAGTTGAAGCGCCCGAATTCAATGAAAATTGGGTAGTTACAAAAAACGGGGAAGAACGTTTAATTTATTGGCATGATGTACCTCTAAAAGATGAATATGGAAATATAACAGGAAGTATTAGCTCTGGTCACGATATTACTGATCAAAAAATAATGCAGAAAAAAGTTCGTGACTCCGAGGCAAAAATTCGCACTATATTCAATTCAATAGATGATCAGATATACATATGTGATCAGGAAATGAATATTATTGATATTAATGATTCTGCAATCACTCATCTGGGATATGAGCGTGATGAACTTCTCAGGATGCGACATGATCAACTTATTGTTCCTGAACTTCAAGCTGCTACTGAAGAATGCGCCAGGCAGTTATTTGAAAAGACACACTTGGTCTTTGAAACCGCTCTTATGGGAAAAGATGGCTCTATATATCCAGTAGAAGTAAGTGCCAGATTTATTGATTATGAAGGTCAGAAAGCGATAATTTGTGTAGATAGAGATATTTCTGAGAGAAAGAATGCTGAAAATGAAATGAAAAAATATGCAGAAGAACTTAGAGAATCAAATGAACTAAAAGAACTCTTTACTGATATCATCCGCCATGATCTCCTAACTCCTGCCAGTATAGTTAAAGGTTATAGTGAAGAGCTCCTTGCAAAAAAATTAGATGCTGATACATTATTCGACTTAAGGAAGATCTATGATAACAATGAACGTTTGATCAATCTACTTGAATCTGCAACTAAACTTAGCAAATTGCAGAAAATGGACGAGATCGAGTTTGAAGAGTTGAATATCGTTGCTATTTTTCAGATGGTCGTCGAATGCCTGAATCCAAATATTACTGATAAACATCAAACTGTTAACATTAACACTGCTATTAAATGTAATGCAATGGTCAATCATTTGATCGAAGAGGTTTTTACCAATCTTTTGTCAAATGCTATCAAATATAGTCCAGATAATAGCAATATTTGCATAGATTTCATTGATCTGAATGATGAATGGAAAATAACAGTCAGCGATGAGGGAATAGGTATACGTGATGAAGATAAAATCCATATATTCGATCGATTTGGACGTGCAGATAAAGCAGGAATAAAAGGTACAGGTCTTGGACTTGCCATTGTCAAAAGAATTATTGAATTACATAAGGGGAAACTGGGTGTGCTGGATAATCCAGATGGACAGGGTAGTATATTCTGGGTTACTGTAAAAAAAGCATCTTCTGTGTAATTTTGAATTAACTTTTTTATGTATATTTCACTTCTCAATTTAATGTTTCATCAAAAAATATTTAATCTTGTCAAGCATTTCCTTATAAAAATAATACATTCAACGATGAGTTCATGGCATATATTATATATTTCTGTATGCTAAAATAATAGCTAAATATTTATTTTTATTATTACTTGCATATACTAATCTATATCAAAATCAGCAAGAAGCATTCAATGAGTGGAAAAATGAGTTATTCTGATGAAAATATATCTAATCTTACCGTTTTTTCCAATCAATGCGAAAATGAGGATGTATATAGATCTTTATTCAAAAACAGTAATGCAGCAATGTTATTGATCGATACTGGAACTTCTGAGATCGTCGATGCGAATGTAGCTGCATGTGATTTTTACGGCTGGTCACATGAAGAACTACTAAACAAAAAAATCGATCAGATAAATACTCTGACACCTGAAAAAATAAAGACTGAAATGCAAGATGCAGTTTTAGAAATGAGGAATTATTTCTTTTTTAAACACATGCTTTCAAATGGCAAAATACGTGATGTTGAAGTTTATAGTAGTCCCGTTGTCATCAATTCAAGAAAATTACTTTATTCCATTGTTCATGATATTACTGAACGTAAAACAGCTGAAAATGAACTTAAGAAGAAAAAAATTCAGCTTAGTACGGCACAAAAAGTCGGTCATGTAGGAAGTTATGAGATCGATCTTAATGCCAATAAAGTTGATGCATCAGATGAAGCTGCAAGAATATATGGAGTAAAAAGTGGAGAATTAGGCCTTAAAGAAATAAAAAGTATACCTCTTCCGCAACATCGACAAGCATTGGATAAGGCACTCAATGATCTTGTTATTAATTCTGTTCCATATAATATGCAATTTAAGATTAAGAGAAAGAATGATGGTGAAATGCGCGATATTCATTCTATTGCAGAGTTTTATGAAAAAAGAAATGTTATTATTGGAACTATTCAGGATGTTACAGAATTTAGACAAGTGGAAAACGCATTATTACGTGCCAAGTTGATAGCTGAGGCAGCTAATAGGAGTAAAGATGAATTCCTGGCTACTATGAGTCACGAACTTAGAACTCCACTGACATCTATTATTGGTTTTTCTGATATATTGCTAGATGAAAGGTTTGGCGACTTGAATGATAAACAGAAAAGATACATTGGTCACGTTCTAAGCGGTGGAGAGCATTTGCTTGGTATTATCAACAATATTCTGGACCTTTCAAAGATCGAAGCTGGGAAAATGGAACTTTATCGTGAGGATTTTGTTGTATATGATGCTATAAATGAAGTGAAGATGATGATAAATCCACTTTCTTCAAAGAAAAATATTTCTGTTACTGTTACACTTGATCAGGATATTAATTGTATAAATGCAGACAGAACGAAGTTCAAACAAATATTGTATAATCTATTAAGTAACGCTATTAAATTTACAGATAAAAAAGGCTCTGTCACAGTTCATGGTAAAAAGGTGGATGGAATGATGGAAATATGTGTCAAAGATAATGGAATAGGAATCCTGGCAGATGATCAAAAAGAACTATTTCAGCCTTTTAAACAACTCGATCCACATTTAAACAGTGATTTTGAAGGCACAGGTCTTGGACTTGCACTCGTTAAGAAATTTTTAGAGATGCATGATGGGGATATAAGGGTTGAAAGTGAACTGGGAGTTGGCAGCACTTTCACTTTTGTAATCCCATGTAAATAGAATAAACGTCTATCCAATAAGCTACACATCATTTTCACTGTGTTCCATAAGTATGGTGAAACCGAAAATACTGTATTTACCATATTCACTTTTTACCCAAACATTACCTCCATGTAATTCCACCATTTTCTTTACAAGTGAAAGTCCAAGCCCGGTACCGTTTGTATTAACATGAGCATTTTCAAGCTGAATGAATGGGTTGAATAATTTGTCCATGTCTTCTTCATTTATACCTATGCCCTCATCCTTTACTTCAAAATGTATGAAATTGTTCACTTGCTTATAAAATACCATAACTACTCCGCCATCATCTGAAAATTTGATTGCGTTACCTATGAGATTATAGAGTACCTGTTTTAATTTACCAGCATCTGCTTCAATGGTTACAGCTTCTGAATGAAGAGGAGCAAAAAGTGATACATTTTTGGCATCGGCAAGTGGTCTCATAGATTCTATTGTGCTGGAAACAAATGAACCCAGTTCGAAATGTTCAAACTCCATATCCATTTTTCCAGATTCAGCTTTTGAAAGATCCAGAATATTGTTGATAATACCAAGCAAATGGTGTCCACTTTCCGAAATATATTTTGCATATCTGGTCTGTCGGTCATTCAAAGTACCCGCCAAATTATCAGAAAGCATGTCTGAAAATCCAATTATAGCATTAAGAGGAGTTCTTATTTCATGACTCATGTTAGCTAAAAAAGCACTTTTTGCATTGTTTGAAGCATCGGCAAGCAATCTTGCTTCCATAAGATCATTTTCCATCTGTTTCCTTTGGGAAAGATCAATTTCCATTGAGAATATTTCTACTTGCTTTTCAGAAACTTCAACGGCGGAAAAACTTGAATAAACTGGAACTCTTTTACCAGAAATTGCAATTAAATCAATTTCCTTGTAACCCATATGACTTCTGTCATCTAAAAGAGAATTTATGATATTTTCAAAATAATCCTTATTTTCAACAGGAACTATCAGATCGGTTATTTTTTGTCCCATAGCCTCTTTTTTTGAATAGCCATACATTTTCTCGCTGGCAGCATTCCAGTAATGAATAGAATAATCTGAGTCAAATCCTTGAACAGCAACGTCAGGAACATTGTTTATAACATTTTGAAACTTAATTTCATATAGATCTAGTTGTTCTTCCTGATCTTTTAGTGTTCGTGAAAGATTAACATGTTTGCTAAGAACAATGTAAACAACATTTGTGGCTAAAAGAATAAGAATAAATGACAGTGCTTTGATAAAATACACATCGTTTAATAGCAAGCCATCATCAGAAATGCCTTCAAACCAATTCGAAACGTATAACCATGCAGGATATAGCAATAATAAGAAAATGAGAAGCACAGTCACTGGTACTGAATATGGCTTCTGAAACCATTTTTTTAGTTTCAGCGGGTCAAGATCATCGATTTGAGTTTTCATTGCAGTGCATCCTCATACTTTATATGGTGACCAAATATAACGAATAATAGTAGTATCTGTTATATATAAGTGAGTGTATTTATATATGTGCATCATTTAAGAATTGTAAATTGATAGCATTGAAGAATAATTATAGAAAATATCAGCATGCACAGGGGAAGATATTATTAGAAATATTGAATCATTATTGGGATATTTGAACATATTTCTTTTACTTATACTGATAAATTCACTTTTATCAAGGTTCGCAGTTATTAAAGCACCATTATCATCAGCATCCGGTGTGTCAAGCCTTTACTTTGCTGTGGCTTTCATGATAATTTTTGCCATTTGGTATGGAATGTGGGGTGCTCTTTCTGCATATATAGGATGCATGATAGGTGCAGGAGTTCTTGCTGACATGCCTTTTTCATTGAATGTCATATGGTCTCTTGCTGACCTCTGGCAAGTAATGATTCCTATTGCAGCTTTTTCATACTTCAAACTCGATATTCTACTACGAACAAAAAGGGATCTTGGAATGTTTTTTATTTTTGCCTGCATACTCAATAATCTGGTTGGAGCTTTATGGGGATCAATGTCCCTTGTAGTCAGCGAAACAATTCCATGGACTGAATTCACAGCTACATTTGAAGGATGGTTTATTGGTAACGTAATTGCAACAACATTAATTGTTCCTTTTATCCTGAGATACATTACCCCTTATATTGCCCAAACAGAAACTTACGTAAATAAGTATTGGATATAAGACAAAAATGGTTGCAGTTAATTGTAAATTAATTATACTTTATCCTTCAAATGTTTAAACTCATCCCTTGCTTCGGACATGGCCAGGAGATTTCTTAAAGGTGTTTCAGGGGCCAGACCACAACCAGGAGCAAGTATGTCAATCTTTGCATCCAGACATTTAAAAGCCTCTTTTCTGACATCTTCCGGAGGCTTTCTATACAGAGTATTTGCAGTGGAAATATTTCCGATCACCGCTGTATTGTTTTTGTGCGCAAGGTAGATAATATTATTAAGATCTTTCACATTTTCTTCAACACTAATTGCATTAAAGCCACATTGAAGAATATCTGGTACAATACTGTCTACCTCTCCACATATGTGAAGTATAGTATTGCCTTTTACACTCTCATTATACCTGACCAATGCAGGTTTTACAAGTTCTTTGAATGCATCAGGTCCCATCATCTCAGGGGATGACAGGGAATCTGCCATTACCACTGCATTTGCACCTGAATTAAGATATTCATTGGCACAAATTATGCAGGCATCAATGCATTTATCTATAACAGCCTTTGCAATTTCGGGTTTCTGTATAGTCCACATTAGGAACGAGCTAATACCACAAAGATATGAAGCAAGATCAGCAGGTCCTTCTATTCCTGCAATTATAGGTACTTTCATTCCAAGTTCATTCCTGAGCAGACGTGATGCTTCTATTACAACAGGTACCCTTCCCCTTTTCATCAAGTCTATAGGTATTTCAATATCTTCAGGTTTACTCTCAAAAGGATGACTGATTATTGATGGAGTTCTTGCTCTTGTGCCGGTATCGATCTGACATCCAAGTGCCTCACCCACCACTGTCACATCAAAGGGATAACGTATGACCTCAAACTTTGCATCCGTGTGAAAGGAAGCTGCAAGCTTTGCCATTTTTTCCGGATCCCTATCAGCTTCAGGCCTGCTTGCTCCGGAAATATCCATCAGCTCAACTATTCCTGCTGTAGTGGCTGTACCTACCATAGGATAATCCACACTTTTTCCGTCAAGTATATCTTGGAATTTTTTTGTGATATTTAATTTTGGTTCAATAATATTATAACATCCTTTTTAGTTTGAATTAAAAGTATACGTCATTGCATAAAAATCATTTTATACCACGATTTGATAAATAAAGGTCTAATGAGCTTCTTTTTCAATCATATGTCGAATAAGCTATATAGTATAACTTTAATTTTAAATTGCATGTTAATTTAATCAAGCATTTTTTGTATTGAGGTTTTATGATTCAAAATGAAAAAATAGAAGTACGGAACCTTACAAAAATCTTTGCGAAAAAGCCCCAGAAAGCACTTTCTCTTCTTAAGAATGGGGCATCGAAACAGGATGTCTTAGAAAAGACGGGACTAAATGTCGGTCTTTATAACATCAATTTCGACGTATATGACGGTGAGATCTTTGTAATAATGGGCCTTTCAGGCTCAGGAAAGTCAACTCTTTTACGATGCCTTAATCGTCTTATAGATCCCACAGATGGCCATATTCTCATAGATGGCGATGATATTGCCACAGCCAATTCTGAAGAACTCAGAGAAATGCGCAGAGATAAGCTTGGAATGGTATTCCAGAGTTTTGCACTCATACCCCACCGCAGTGTACTGGATAATGTAGCGTATGGACTTGAGATCCAGGGAGTAGCAAAAGAGGAAAGAGTTAAAAGTGCCATGGAAGCTATCGAGACCGTTGGCCTGAAAGGACACGAGGCCAGCAAGACCACCCAGCTTAGCGGAGGAATGCAGCAAAGAGTAGGACTTGCAAGGGCCCTTGCCACAGATCCTGATATCCTGTTGATGGATGAAGCATTCAGTGCCCTGGATCCACTAATACGCAGTGAGATGCAGGACGAACTCCTTGCACTTGAAGACAAGATGGAAAAGACCATCGTGTTCGTTTCCCATGATCTGGACGAGGCTCTCAAATTGGGAGACAGGATCATGATTATGAACGATGGATACATTGCTCAGATAGGAACTGCTGAAGAGATACTCACTAATCCTGCTGACGATTATGTAGCCAAGTTCGTTGCAGGAGTAGACAGGTCCAAAATATTCACCGCAGAAGCTATAATGAAAAGGGCTGATCCAATTGTTTCTATCAATTCAGGGCTTAAGGTAGCTCTGCAACTTATGAGGGAACATGGAATATCATCCTTATTCGTAGTAGGCAGGGATAAATCTTTAAAAGGTATCATACACGTTGATTCCGCAGTAGAGGGATTGAAGCAAGGCAAGACTCTACAGGATACCATGATAAAGGATGTACCAGTGGTCCATCCTGATACACCGCTGAATGAACTCATACCTATTATAGAGAACACTTCACCTCTTCCTGTAGCCAGAGAAGATAATAGACTCGTAGGGATAATAGTAAGAGGTAGCGTGCTTGGAGCACTTGCCATAGAGGAGGTATGAATATGATTATTCCAAAATTACCACTTGGTGAAGCTGTGGAGTTATTTGTCGGATGGATAGATTCGAATTTCGGCTTCGTTCTTGATGTTTTTAGCGATATCACTGATTTTATGATAACAGGGATCAATGATACATTCCTTATGCTGCCTCCAATTGTGTTTGCACTGTTATTGGGAGTTATAGCTTATCTGCTAAGCAGTAAGAACCTGAAGCTTGCGATAGGAACCGTACTAGGACTGGTGCTGATCGATAATCTAGGTATGTGGGAACTTTCCATGGAAACTCTGTCTCTGGTGCTAACAGCTGCATTTATAGCGCTTATAGTAGCAATTCCCGTGGGAATAATTTCAGCCAAGAATGAAATGTTAGCCCAAACCATTAAACCCATACTTGACCTGATGCAGACAATGCCATCATTTGTCTACCTGATACCTGCAGTTATATTCTTTGGTCTTGGAAATGTACCAGGACTTGTAGCAACTGTTGTGTTCTCAATGCCACCCGCCATCCGTCTTACAAATCTCGGAATCCAGCAAGTTCCAACAGAACTGGTTGAAGTTGCAGATGCATTTGGCTCTACACCATTACAGAAATTATTGAAGGTTGAGATCCCGGTTGCCATGCCAAGTATAATGGCAGGGGTAAATCAGTGTATTATGCTCTCCCTTTCAATGGTAGTCATTGCTGCCATGATCGGTGCCAGGGGCTTGGGTTACCAGGTGCTTGTGGGTATACAGAGAGTGGATATTGGTCAGGGTTTCGAGGCTGGGCTCGGTATTGTGATCATAGCGGTCATACTGGATAGATTCACACAGCACCTTACACCAAAGTAAGGTGCAATTTCTTTTTATCGCGGTTTTCCGCATAATACACCATCTAAGTAATTTAAAAATATAGTAAATACAGTTGTGATACATTGAATGGAAAAATAAAATCAGTATTAATAATGCTGTTAGTTCTAGTCAGCCTTATTGGAGCAGGATGCGTCCAGGAAGGAGAAGTAACAGATGAGGGAACAGAATCTACAGCAGAGCCTGTAAAGATAGGATATGTCCTGTGGGATGGAGAAATTGCAAGTACCAATGTCATGAAGATCGTACTTGAGCAGGCAGGATATGAAGTTGATATCACTGCAGTTGACGGAGGCCCTCTTTATCAGGGTGTTGCTGATGGTCAGTTCGATTTTACAACCTCAGCCTGGCTTCCACAGACACAAAAGAACTACTGGGACCAATATGGTGAAGATATTGACAGTGTAGCCATAAACCTTGAAGACTGTCGTATTGGTCTTGTTGTACCTGAGTATGTAACTATTGATTCTATCGAAGAGCTAAATGCTGAAAAGGAGAAGTTCGATAGTGAAATAATTGGTATCGATCCAGGTGCAGGTATAATGTCAGTTACAGAAACTGCAATAGATGAATATGCTCTGGACTATGAACTCGTCCCCAGCAGTAGTGCAGGAATGACTGCAGCTCTTAATGGTGCTATCGCAGATGAGGAATGGGTAGTTGTCACACTATGGTCACCACACTGGGCATTCGGCCGCTGGGATCTGAAATACCTTGAAGATACCGAAGGTGCCTACGGAGAAGCTGACCACGTTGAAACACTCGCAAGAAAGGGACTGGCAGAAGACAATCCTGAACTCTATGCTATAATTAGCAGATTCAGCTGGACTCACGATGATATTCAGTCCGTTATGGCTGACATGGAAAATGGTATGTCAGAAGAAGAAGCAGCCAGAAAGTGGGTAGATAATAACCCTGAAAAGGTTGCTGAGTGGCTGGGCGAATAATCCCATCCATCTCTTTTTTAATTTTTATCAATCCATTGTTTAGTATCTAAGCAATTTGATTGAAGATAGAGAGCAGGCATTTTTGCCTGTTAACTATCCAAAACATTTTTTAAATAAAAATAGGAGGAATTAGTTGAAAGCAAAGTACATGAAAATATTAGCATGTTTAATGATCACACTAGCTATCTTAGTCGCTGGTTGTGCATCAGAAGGTGAAGAGAGCGCAGTCGAAGAATCTACAGCAGAGCCTGTAAAGATAGGAGTTGTACAGTGGGATGATTCACGTGCAACTGGAAGTGTCTTCACACAGATTCTCGATGAAGGTGGATATGAATATGAAATAGTGTCTGCAGACCTTGGAGGTCTTTATCAGGCTACATCACAGGGAGATGTTGATGTACTTATCCAGGCATGGCTTCCTGGAACCCAGGGACCTTACTGGGAAGAGTATGGTGATGATCTTGTCCAAGCACAGGTAATAGCATCTGGAGCAAGGTGCGGACTTGTAGTTCCTGAGTATGTTCCTATCGATACCATTGAAGAGCTTAACGATAATGCTGATAAGTTCGATAACAAGATTAGTGGCATTGAACCTGGTGCCGGTATCATGCAGAACACAGAAAGTTGCATGGTTGACTATGATCTTGGTAATTTCGAGCTTTATTCCAGCAGTACTGTAGGAATGACTGCAGATCTTCAGGATAAGATCGACAACGAAGAATGGGTGGTTGCAACACTATGGAGGCCACACTGGAGCTTTGCCCGTATTGAAGGACTGAAATTCCTTGAAGATTCCCAGGGAAGCTACGGAGACAGTGATAATCTGGTAATCCTTACAAGAACTGGTTTTGAAGAGGATAATCCAGAATTCAATCAGCTTATCCAGAACTTCGAAATGGATCTTTCAGACGTCGAATCAATAATGATAGGTATTGATTCAGGGAAGACCGCAGAAGAAGCTGCAGCTGACTGGCTTGCAGAGAATCCTGAAAAGTTCGATGAAGTTCTCGGAACAGAGTGAGGATAATTCCTCACTACATTCTTTTTTGATGCTTATCCTGTTTTTATTAAATAATTTCACATCTCTCCAAGAAATGTGAAAAATAATTGATCTAAGTTAATTAATTATAATATAATTTACTTAAGATTCAGTGCCAGTTTTTTTCCCGCTTCAAATGCTTTTTCAAGAATATCTCCGTCCTTTAAGACCGCACCTTTACTGAAGTAGCCGGTAGCCTCAAACCTGTCAAATATCTCATAACCAAGTGCTTCAAGAGGCATACTGATGGCTTCAAGGGTAAATCCCATCTCATCGGCTAATACCTGCTCGCAAACTGTAAAAACAAGTGCTTTTCGTCCTTGGTCTTCAAGTTTGCTTAAATAAGGACCCGGACGTTGTTCAGTGAACTCATAAAATGGATAAAGGCGATCTATGAAGGTTTTCATCTCTGCAGTTACATTGTAATTATAAACAGGAGAACCAAGGATAAGACCTTTAGCTTCTTCTATTTGAGGATAAAGAAGCTCCATTCCATCATGGGATCTGGTACAAGTTCCATCTTTTCTGCAAGCTTCACAGCCAATACAGGATTCAATGGAATACTCCTTCAAATGAACTTTTTTTGTTTTAACACCTGCTGACTCTGCTCCTTTTAAGAAGCTATCAAGCAGGATATCGGTATTTCCATTTTTTCGAGGGCTTCCACCAACCCCAAGAATTTTTACTTCATTCATGTTATAACCTTATTTTAGATATCTATTTTTGAAAAGTAGCCGTGTAATGTGGCCAGAGAAAATAATTGCCGTAGCTACTATATATTTTGCAAAAGCCTGCACTAGTCATACACTCATCAATTTTTTCAGGGTACAAACCGTGATCACGCCTTGTGGGCTCTCTTATATGAATTTGGCCTTTCTTATTAAGCTTGTCTGCAAGAGAATTTATTGCATCCTGTCTTTTATCCTCATCAATATCATGAAGAACAAAATGAATGATCACAGAGTCAAAATAATTGTCAGGAAGAGCTGAATCTTCTATTTTTTCACAAATGTATTCAACATTAGAAAACTCATTTAGTTTCTTCTTTGCTTTTGTAAGCCAATAATCAGATGTATCAATACAAACTACTTTGCCATTTGTAACTGTTTCTGCGATGTATTTTGAAACTGCACCTGCTCCACATCCAAAATCAAGGACATTTTCATTAGCTTTTAATTGTAATCCATATACATATTTTTTGTAACGAAAATAACCCATGCGGTTCCAGAGCCATTCCATCCTTATTTCTTCAAAAAAACCTGGATTTTCAAAACTCATAAATTACAATTAATTGTCTATTTCATTAGTCTTTTGCCAACTTCATACAAAATGAGAATGTAAATGATCAAACAAAAATAAAGCAAGATAAACCACTCCGATAATAACTAGTAAAAAGAAAACATCAGTGAAATTATGAATATATGGATCAAGGATATGCTTAAAAGTCTGGATGATAACCTTGATGATAAAATGAAAATTAAGCTTATGGAAAAATGTGGTGAAAGCTGTCCATTCACTCATTTTACTGATGAAAGATTACTAGCTATCAAGGATACTTCCAATGATGAGCGTGATTTTCTGGAAAAACTGTCTCAACAATGGCGAGTCAAAATAGAAGGTGACAATGTCTATGTTGTCTTTGACCAGTGCTATTGCCCTCTTGTCAACGAGAACTTGGAGGATACTTCCCCAACTCTCTGTTATTGTACCATGGGAAATCTAAAAAAGAAATTTAGAATCGGTCTTGGTAGAGATGTGGGCATCCTGATGGAAAAAACAGTTCTTTCCGGAGATAATGAATGCCGATTCAAAGTACTGATATAGATACTCTAGTGAAGTTAAAAAGTAAAAAGTAAAACAAGTTTTTAAGCTAGTTGAATTAATGTAGCCTGCCCAATAGGTGGAATACTTTTTGTCAACATTGGACTATAAAATACTCTAACTTTCATTCCTTCTTTTACATTGTCTATGTCAAAAAGACCTCCGTTAGGTTCTAATATTATAGTTTCTTCTGAAACCACAAACTTAATCCCTTTTGCAAATCCTGAATTTCTGATCTCTTCACTCTCGAGCAGGAACAATGGATATGAATCTCCATCTTCCATAGAAGATATAGTTCCATTTAAACTGCTGAGAGCTTCGGAATCTTTTTCATCTGAAAGACTTTCGTATTTAACAAATATCATTCTGTCATCGTAATTTCCAATTCCAAGGATCAATTGATCATTGTCCATTGAAACAATTGTTACATTTCTCAACAGGGAGAGATACTGACTATCAAGTGACTCGGAACCACAGTATGCAAGTGTTATAGGGCCGGAGATTAGTGTCAATTCATTGTTATTCAGCGTATAAGTTCCACTGCCACGGTTACAATCAGCTTTTATGGAATATGTTCCATCATCTGCAAAGGTGATAGTGTAGCTTTCCGGATCAGGAACAACAGATTGGATGGCAGGTTCGCTTTCGATAAGTCCTGACCATTGCCATTCGGTATCAACTATATCATTAAGGGAAATTATTTCAGATTTACCATCTTCTGTATCAGGTGCATTTTCGGTGCAACCGGATACTAAAAGAGTGGCTGTAACTAAAGTACAGATAAAAAGTAAGGTCATTATTTTTTGTATATTTCTCATTGGTTATTACCCCTTATACCATGATATGATCTGTTATTATTTAGGCACTCCTTAAACTTCAATCTGACTTGAAGTAATCATATAGTATCTAAAAACAGTATCTAAAAACAGGAATTTAAGGCTATTTTGAGGAATAAATGCGCAAGAAAAATCAAAAAGGGACATAAGGATGTTGAATCTATTTACATTAAATAATTTGGATTATCAGATCGAATGCACTATTCATCCTGTCCAAGCGTACACTGTCTGCCGAGATATTCACTTCCCCAATCGCAAAGTGCTTCGAGTATAGGAGCAACGGTACAGCCGAATTCAGTTAGTGAATATTCGACTTTTGGAGGGATTTCCGGATACATCTTCCGGTTTACCAGTCCATCTTCTTCAAGTTCTCTTAGCTGCTTTGTCAACATTCTGGGGGAAACACCATGAAGACTTTGTTGTAGTTTGTTATATCGTATAACATCCACTTCTTTAAGGTGCCAGAGAATCAGAGGTTTCCATTTTCCGCCAATGACATCAAGGGTTGCTTCTACAGGACAGTGGTATTCCTTGTTGTTTCTTATATTGACCATTTTTTTTTCGGTTGTCATGTTTTCCTTTTAAGTATACTTTTTGTTAGTGACTATTATAATTGTCAGTATGGCGTATATGTATTTTATTATTTATTTTATAGTATTTAAGATAATGTGTCGTAGACGTGTTCTTATAAATTTATGATCTCCAAGAGCCATTCAGGTTTATTGTGGATATTTTTGTAACAGATCTGATTGAAAAGCGATCTATTGGTAATAAGGATTTCACCAGAACTGAGATTTATTCACTTAGCCTCAGCCTCAGAACTTCAGGAGCAAAGAAACTCATATATTCTCTATAATTACGATAAACTATAATGTCTATATAAAGTATATAGAATAGTTTTATTAGCTTTTATTTTACACTAGATGTACTATGGTATATAGTGATAATAAAACAAAAGTGCTCTTTATTTGTGTACATAACAGTGGCAGGAGCCAAATAGCAGAAGAGTACCTGAGAAGAATTGCAGGTAATCGTTTTGAAGTTGAAAGTGCTGGTTTGAATCCCACTACTCTTCATTCTTTAGTCCAGAGGGTTCTGGAAGAGGATGGTTTTGATCTAAGAGATAAAAAACCCCAATCTGCATGGGATCTTTTCAGGGAAGGTAAACTCTACAAGTATGTAATCACTGTATGTGACAAAGCCCATGAGAAGGATTGTCCAATATTTCCCAGACCATACACTCAACTGAACTGGCCATTCCCTGATCCGGAATCATTTACTGGAACAGAAGAGGATCAACTGACACAGATGAGGTCACTGAGAGACTCTATTAAAATGAGAGTTGAACAATTTGTTGAAGAAGCTGCCAGTGTTTGAGCTGATAAGCCTTTTAGCTTGAATGTCCATGTAAAGAAAAGATTACAGATGTGGGAAAGTAGTTACTAATGGTAATACTAATTTCAACATTTTAAAGATTTACTGAATAAGGGAAAATGACTACAGAAAAAGAAAGAATGTCAGTGATATATTTTATCCAATGAGTTCTTCAACGTTATTGCGATTTTCCCTTCTTTTAAGGTATCTGTCACATTGCTGCAACCTATCATACCCAAGCATTATTCCAAGAATAAAATCCTCTTCATCTGTATAATTTGAAAGGCTTTTATTCCCTATTTTTCTGATTATATTGATGCATTTTTCATCTCCAAAAAATATGTTTATATTCTTTTTTGAAGCTGGGATGATCAGATAGTTAACATTCTTTTTTTCAAGTAATTTTATGATATCCGGCTCATGGCAAGAATTTGCAGTATGGAGAATGAGGTGTCGAAGTCCTTTTTTATACTCATAGAGATGGTGTCTCAAAACCTGCATACCTTCTGGAATGTGGACTCTCAATACCTTTTCATTTTTTGTCTTTTGCATAGATTGCCTCCAGCACATTTTTATTGATCTGCTCAGTTCCAAACTCTAAATTGTCTGAAACGCTGCTTTGTTCTTCTTGATAGTTTCCATCCCATATTTTGAACCTGTTTATTTAATAGATTTTTTTTGCTTTGTAGAGAAATTAAAGGATATTATGTAGCATATTAGAGAAGTCTACTCTGCATGATAGCAATTGCTATAATGTATTCGCAGCATATATAAGTGTCGTATTCACTATTAAATATAGGGGTGACTACTTTAGATACGTCCCAAAGATCAGGTCCATGGATATAATTAACATCAAAAACAAAACTATCTCAATAGAATATAATTTTTGACAGATGTAATAGATATCCAAAAATAACTATAACTATGAGGTAATGTGGCATACAGATTGATAATTGCAAAATCATTTTTCATAAACATAATTTAAAGTAATTTGTAAATTACCGGAGACATAAAGTGCTAACTATTGAAACTCTTGCGATCCTTTTTGGACTTATATCTGCATTATCGTGGGGTGCAGGGGATTTTGTAGGAGGGTATGCTGCCAGGAAGACAAGTGCATATTCTGTGGTCCTGGTCACACAGATCATGGGTATTATTATATATCCGATACTTGCATTTGTATTTTCAGAAAATCTGCCTCCACTGAACTATCTTATGTGGGGCGGGTTTGCAGGATTCTTTGGAGCTGCAGGTCTGATAGCACTATATATCGGTATGTCCCGGGGGAAAATAATTATCGTTGCTACAATGGCTGCAGTAATAGCGGTGATCATACCTGTAATGTATTCAATTTTGAATGAAGGTATCCCTTCCGCATTTAAGATTGCGGGTTTTATCTTTGCATTTATTGGGATATGGTTCATTGTCAACAGGAATGCTGGACCCAGGTTAAAAGCAAAAGATCTGGAATATCCGTTAATTGCAGGTACATTGTTCGGCCTGTTCTTTATATCCATTGATAATTTCAGTACCACTGCGATCTACTGGCCATTAACAGTTTCGAGAATTACAGCATTTATCATGATCACCGGATTCATAATATCAACAAAGACCGTCACAAAACCCACGTCCAATGTGATTCTCTTGGTTATTCTTGCAGGATTATTCAATACAGGAGGTGCCTCCCTGTTTGCACTGGCTTCAGAAGCCGGAAGATTGGATGTTGCTACGATACTATCATCGTTGAGTCCTGTAGTAACAGTATTGATGGCATGTATATTTTTAAAGGAACAACTTGAACCTCGTCAATGGGTAGGAGTAATAGCCTCTTTGATCTCTTTGATCCTTATATCGATCTGATAATTTCATTTATATACATCTGTTTTCCATGTCACTTAACATTTCATTAAGTCCTGTGTCACTGATTTTTTTCTTTTTGATATTCCATTTAAACATGGGACTTTAACCTGGCATTTGCCACATCCATTGCCCGGTCCATATTTTTCATCGATTTTATCTATAAATTTAGAGCAGCATGTGTAGTCTTTACCTTCGAAAGTGATCGCTTTTGGAGGGCAATTAGAGATACAGACCCACACATGGAACAATAATCATAAATTCCCTGATATTCCTTTTTTGTAGGCCCATGTTTCATGTTTGTGATAAGACTTGTAAAACTCCTTGCTACTCCTTTCTTTGTGATAAGGGTTCTCGATAAACCAAAGCTACCCAATCCGGCAACATAAGCTACGTTTCTTTGTGACCAATTACTGCCATAGTCACTGTTAGTAAGTGGTCTGTAGATATCAATCCAGGTACCTATTGTCTCTTCAAAACGATCATCGATACTTGGTGCAATACATAAATATCCCTGTTGTTTAAGAATTTCTTTAATGTGTTGGGAAAGTTTATCGATGACATTTTTACCTTCAGGCCTAATATGAAGCTATTCTTTTGATGGTTCCCTCATATTTCGACTATTTAGATAAATGGTTGATCTGTGGATCCAGAATAAAGTCCTCTACGATTTTTTCTAACATTATCCCAATCTCTCCTATATCATTCCCTCAAACCAAAATCATGATATATGGATCAATCCTAAAAAAAACTCCAGATTACATTGAATGCTTATCCAATGTTGAGTATGAATGTAAATTATAGAACCATCCAATTTCTACGAGACAATTTAGTATAAAGATTATGAAAATTTAATTTTTTCCATAATTGGATCTGTAGAAATCTCAAGTATCCCCAATTATTCGAATGGAAATGGAAGTATTTCCTTTACTTGATGTTTTCTGAATCTTTAACAGGTTCAAAATAATTACAGTTATTACAGAAATAACCCTTTTTAATCCATTTTCTTTTACCTTTTAAGGGCACTGTTTCTTGAGCATACAAAGTAACAAGATAAGCAGCTTTACATTTATGACAGATTGGTAATTTTCTACCAGTGCTCCCTCTTCCTTGTTGTCTACGTGGTCCTACATTTCGTTTATTATCTGTCATAACTAAATAGATGTGTTCTAAGTATTTATATTTGTGTATATGATATAGCTTTTTTTTACAGGAGATGATAAAACTCGAATCAAGATAGCAAGCAAATTCATTGCAGCTAAGTTTCATAAGTCCATTGTAGTTATGAATTATTTGCGCGCTATGTCCGAGTGAGAATAGTTTAGCGTATAATCTGCAAGAGCCTTTTAAATTCCTTGTTGATTTTGTTTTTTAATTCGCATAGAAACTAATGGCATAAATAAGAAGGATTTCATTAGAAATGAAGGTTATTCCCTCAGACTTAATCCCAGTGGCGCTCAGAAACTAACCAAAGCTGTCAGATCGTAATTTAAAGTACGAGTTAGCTACCATAGCAAGATGTTAATGGAAAATTTATTATACTTCATGAATGAGTTAAATCATATTGGTGCTATATCATAACCATTAAAACAAATAATTTTTTAAATATCCTATGCGCATAGCTATGCACTAACAGATTCTTTATTTAAAATTCAAGCTACTTTCATAGTTATGAAAATAGTTGCTTGAAACTTTTAATATCATGGTGTAAAACATTATGAACAAAACAGAACAAAAATTAATGCTTGGATGGAGGGAGTGGGTAAAGCTGCCTGATCTGGGTTTACATGCAATAAAAGCCAAAGTTGATACCGGCGCAAAAACATCAGCATTGCATGCTTTTAACGTGGAAGTTTGCAAAGAGAATGATGTTGATGTAGTTAAGTTCTTTATTCATCCAATACAAAAGAATCAAAGTTTCCAGATAGAATGCAAAACACCTTTAAAAGATCGCCGTTTGGTTACTGATTCAGGTGGCCATCAAGAAATGCGCTATGTAATCGAAACTGATATCATAATTGCTGCTTACCGTTTCCCGATTGAATTAACACTTACAGATAGGGACACAATGCGTTTTAGGATGTTGCTAGGCCGTAATGCAATGAAAGGCTTGGCTCTGGTGGATCCTAGTGCATCATTTATACACGGTGAAGTTGATGCTCCCTTCCTATACAATAAAAAATTGGAGGCTAAAATATGAAAATTGCCTTATTATCTAGAAACCGCAATCTATATTCTTCTAAAAGATTGATCGAAGCTGCAGAAGAAAGAGGACATGAAACTCAGGTGATCGATGTATTACGAGTTTATATGAACATTACTTCTCATAAGCCCTCTGTTCACTACAAGGGTAAAGAGCTTGAGAATTTTGATGCTGTGATTCCTCGTGTAGGTTCATCTGTTACATACTATGGTGCTGCAGTACTGCGACAGTTTGAAATGATGGGAGTTTATCCGGTGAATGAATCTGTAGCTATAACTCGATCAAGAGATAAATTGCGTTCTATGCAATTGCTTTCTCGTAGAGGGGTTGGTTTACCTATAACTGTGTATGCAAGTAAACCCGATGATGTTAAAGATATGATCAAAATGGTTGGTGGAGCTCCTCTAGTTGTTAAGATTCTTGAGGGAACCCAGGGTATTGGTGTTGTATTAGCAGAAACTCAAAAAGCCGCAGAAAGTGTGATAGAAGGTTTTATGGGAGTAAAGGCAAACATTTTGATACAGGAGTACATAAAAGAATCCAGTGGTGCTGATATCCGCTGTTTTGTTATCGGTGGCAAAGTTGTTGCAGCAATGAAAAGACAAGCACCAGAAGGCGAGTTTCGTTCAAATATACATAGAGGTGGATCTGCAGAAGTAATTAAGATCACGCCCGAGGAACGTTCTACTGCTGTGCGTGCTGCTAAAATAATGGGTCTCAATGTTGCTGGCGTTGATCTTTTGCGCTCTAACCATGGGCCAGTAGTAATGGAAGTGAATTCCAGTCCTGGCTTACAAGGAATAGAAACTGCTACTGGTAAAGATATTGCAGGCATGATAATTGAATTTGTTGAAAAGAATGGTCAGTGTGGAAAAACTAAGACTCGTGGAAAAGGTTGATCAATGCGTCAAGCAATTACAATAGCAGGTACAACAATTCAGCCGGGAACCCGGAAGTCAATTGAACTTTCTATACCTAGCTTTTATACGCATACCTCAGAATCCATGCCAATTCATGTGGTACATGGGCATAAACCCGGACCGTGCCTTTTGATATGTGCTGCAATTCATGGAGATGAGATCAATGGTGTAGAGATAATCCGCCGTGTACTTGCACACAAAACTGTTAACAATCTCAAAGGTACGCTCATAGCCATTCCAATTGTAAATGTATTCGGATTTGTATCTCAATCTCGCTATTTGCCTGACAGGAGGGATTTAAATCGTTCGTTCCCCGGTTCAAAAAAAGGCTCTATGGCATCTCGTATGGCAAATATTTTGATGGTAGAGATAATTGAACATTGTACACATATAATCGATCTCCATACGGGAGCAATTGCCCGAGAGAATTTACCCCAGATACGTGCATGTCTGAATGATGATCCGGAAACAGAATCCTTTGCTCGTTCTTTTGGTGTTCCTGTTATGATCAATACTCAATTACGAGACGGGTCACTACGTGAAGCAGCCAGTGAAAATAATATTCCGGCACTTTTGTATGAAGCTGGCGAAGCGCTCCGATTTAATGAATTTGCAATTAGAGCAGGAGTAAGGGGTATACTTGGAGCTATGTCCCATATTGGAATGAGAGCAAAAAGTAGAAAAAAGAAGGTATATGATTCTTTTATATCCAAATCAACTCACTGGATAAGATCCTCACAAAGCGGAATTCTACGTTCAATAGTTCCTCTGGGAACTCTAGTCAATAAAGGTGACATACTGGCTTACATTAATGATCCTTTAGGTGAAATAGAAACAGAAGTCATCAGATTGGTATCTGGGATCGTTATTGGAAAAACAAATATCCCACTTGTACATGAAGGAGAAGGCATATTTCACATAGCGCAATATCCTGAAGCAGAAGAAATTTCCAACTACATAGAATCATATCACGATGAATTTGACCCACTTAATGAAGATACGGAAAATAAAGATGCTCCTTTGGTATGACTTCTGACAATTCAATATTGAAGGGTTATCATCTTTCAATTCTGCTATTTAAGTTAATTTGATATTCTATTGAGAGTAAAATACAATTAGAGGTTTTAGGGGGTACTATTATTGTATTCAAACAAAGTTTCTAAAAAAGCAGGGTTACCACCGGGTACACTTGTAAGAATAGGTAAAAAATACTCTGAAGAAACTAAAATTACAGTAATAGATTATGATATTAACAGTTTTCAAGAAACTGTCATTAATGATATTGAAGATGTTTTTTCATACAAAGATAGTTCCACAATTACCTGGATCAACATAAGTGGCCTTGAAAACATAAGCATAATTGAGAAAATTGGAAAATTTTTTAATATTCATCCACTGGTTCTTGAAGATATCCTCAATACTAACCAAAGACCAAAAGTCGATGACTTCGATGACTATCTATATATTGTCATGAAAATGGTTTATTTCAATGAAGATGGTATTGATATAACCCTTGAGCAGGTAAGTATTATTTTAGGTGAAAATTTCGTCATTTCATTTCAGGAAGTGGAAAAAGATGTATTTGATCCTGTTCGAGAGAGGATTAGAAAAAATAAAGGTCGAATAAGAAAAGTGAAGTCTGATTATTTAGCCTACAGCCTGATGGATGCAATGCTCGACAATTATTTTTTTATACTTGAAAAAATAGGAGAATATGTTGAAGATATCAGTGAAGAATTGCTCAAAAATCCAGAAAAGAAAACGCTTCATGATATTCACTACATAAAAGGAGAGATGTTTTTTTTAAGAAGGTCTGTTTGGCCGTTAAGGGAAGTTGTTAACACTCTCAAGCGTAGTGAATCAGAATTGGTGAATAAGGAAACAGTCATTTTTTTGAATGACCTGTACGACCACACGATCCAGATAATGGATTCAGTAGAATCATATAGAGAGATGCTTTCGGGAATGGCCGACTTATATCTTTCAAGTGTAAGCAACCGCATGAATGAAGTCATGAAGCTCTTGACAATTATAGCAACAATATTTATCCCCCTCACTTTTATTGCAGGTATCTATGGCATGAACTTTGAATACATGCCTGAATTAAAATGGAAATGGGGATATCCATTTGTTTGGATTACAATTATCTCTATTTCCAGCATAATGGTAGTTTACTTCCACAGGAAAAACTGGTTATGAATGAGGTTTAAATGAAAGATGTTTTTAGTACATACAAACCACCTTTTGATGTAAAAATTGGTGAGGTCCCTATTTCTGTTTCAGAAGAAAATGGCATTCTTATTTACAGAAGACAAGATGATGATGACATCTATGAAAAAATGATATTAAATGGAAATTCAGAGATACTGATAAACCCGATCGAGCCAGTAAACCTACCTAAAAGTCTAAGTCCATTTTTGCTTATAGAACTTGAAAAGCCATTAGTAGTTAGTCCAAAATCCAAACAAATTATTTTTTTGACATTTCCTATAGAAATAGGTGTTTTTGTTTCAGATAAGGAATTGCGAATACTTGACATATTCAGCTTCAACAATGGAAAATTCACATTGTATGGTCCACAAAACAATGGTTTGATATGCAGATACTGGAAAAGCGAAGTATTCACATCTATTCCACAGATAAATTCACTTCACCAAGGAGCTATAGAAATAGAAATCAATAACGATATCAATGAATGGAGTGAGATAACACAAATAGTTTTTAATGCTTATGGCATGAAAATCTATCATGGTGATGGCAGGATTTCCATGAAAGCAAACATGAAGATACAAAGCAGATCAATTGCTGAAACATCATTTACTTTGCTACCTACAACTTCACTATTCAAGCGGTCTGTTGAACTTTATACAGCCCGCAAAATTGCAATTAATGTATCAAAATGTGTAATGGAGCATGGATTATGAACAATAGCACATTTTTCCCTTACAGTTTACCCTCATTATCTGGAATTGTACTAGATGCAATAAGTGTTGTCTTAATCCTGTTCATTTCTTTAATTTTTGCTAAAGTAGCCACAATATATACTCAGCGTTCATTGAAAGAAAAAATGGAAAAAGAGCACCTCAATATACTCAACAAAACGATCTATTATGGGATCATTACTCTTTCAATATTGTTGTTCATTTTCCCAATACTCAAAATTGAAGCATCCAGCCTTCTTGTTGCTGGTGGTGTTGTGGGTATAGTCATTGGTTTTGCCAGTCAGAGTATTGTAGGAAACCTAATTTCGGGCATTTTTCTGATGATAGAGCGCCCTGTAAAAATAGGAGACCAAATTAATATCGAGGGAAATTATGGATTTGTAGAAGATATCAATTTGGTTTCTACAATTATGAGGACATACGATGGGCTTTACATAAGAGTTCCTAATGAAACAGTTTTCACAACTAATATAGTGAATTTTGTTGCAAACTCTGCTAGAAGATTTGAATATAATGTAGGGGTCCGTTATGATGATGATGCAGATAAGGCAATTGCCATCATCGAAGATCTAATTGAGGCACAACCATTAGCCCTTAAAAATCCTGTCCCTCAAGTTTTTGTACATGAGCTTGCAGACAATGCAGTAACCATTCTTGTAAGAATTTGGTGTCCTCCTACGGAATGGTATTCTGTAAAAATGGAAATGCTTTGGAATATCAAGAAAACACTGGAAGAAAATGAAATTGAAATTGCATTCCCACAAAGAACTGTTTGGTTTGCAAATGAGCTTTCTTTGAAAACTAAAGATGAGAATATAAAATGAATTATAAGTGATAATCTCTATATTTTGCCTCTATATTTGACACATTTATAGAGATTTTCGACTTTTATATTTTTTGATGAATTTGAATTACTTTCTAAAATCCTGAATATTTTCAATTCAGAATACCTATTACCCTAAAATCAGGTGCGGGATATATACAAGAAGAAAAAAGTGTACGGTATTTATTGCAGAGATCAAGCATTTCAAAAACATTTGAATAAATATTGCTGGAGTATTAAAAACTGGTTTCATTTAGCAACTTCTATATAATATGTAATTTCACTCTAAATTAGAGTATCAATTTTTAGAAGTCAGAACATTTGGTAATATGCTATAGAGGTGATGGTGTGACAGTAATAAGTTTCGTAGCTTGTAAAATATTTGAGGATGAAATCATCCATGTTGTGGAAAATGATTCATTAATTGACAAATTGATACTTGTGGAAAATGATGATTGTGGAAGGCTGGCTGAAAAGTTAGACAATGAAGGAATTAAATATGAAATTCTTCCTCTCGAGGCCATTCCAGTAAATCTGGATTCCAATGAATCTGACAAAATTACTCTTATAATTGATATTCTAGAACTCGCACTGCATGCTTACCCGGATGATCTCAAAAATGCTGTTTACGCTGTCACTGAAGAAATGTCTTCATATTCTGACGGTATTCTCCTTTTCTATGGTCTTTGTGGAAATGTTCTTGCAAAAACAGAAGAAGACTTAAAGGACTTATCTTGTCCTGTTCACATATTAAAAGAAAAAAACGGACAAATAATAGATGATTGCATAGGTGCAGTTCTTGGTGGTCGGGGTGCTTATCTTGAAAAACTAAGAGCATGTAGTGGCGTTGGTACATTTTTTATGACACCCATGTGGGCGGCCAACTGGCGTGAGATGATAGTATCAGCAGGCATGACTCCTGACATTGATGATATAGAGTCATCAAAGTTTGTTTTTGAACAAGTAGGATATAAGATTGTAGCTAAAATTGACACTGGACTACGCTATGAAGAAAATTTTGATGCTATGGTTGACGAATTCGCACAGCTATTTGATTTTGATGTAATTGAAATGGATGCCAGTCCTGAATTACTTGAGCATTGCTATTGTAAATTAAAAGAACATGTCTCATAACATTTAGTTGATTTATCAATAATATATCACAGTATCACGCTTATGAAGTTTCGGTATGAAAAACTGTTACCTATCGGATCTTAAGCGTAGATCTTCAGGACAATATGTATTTGATTTAAAAGAGCGTTGTTTGAGTATCCTAACTATTAAATGACAAAATTGTTTTCATGTGAGATGAAAGAAGTAGTCTTATGCGAAGAAGTAGGATTCATTATAACTAGTATATGGATTTTTTATAGGATATAAAAAGGGGTTCAAATGAATAACAGTGGTTGTACTTTCATGGAAATCGAAAATGAATGGATAACTATGTCCGATGGTTGTAAACTTGCGGCAAAGATATGGTTACCAGAGAATGTAAATGATCAGCCGGTACCTGCCATTCTGGAATACATTCCTTACAGGAAACGTGATTTTAAAGCAGTTCGCGATTCCATGATCCACAGATATTTTGCTCAACGTGGGTATGCATCTGTCAGAGTGGATATGCGAGGGAGTGGTGATTCAGAAGGTGTTTTGAAGGATGAATATCTGCCACAGGAACTGCAGGATGGACTGGAAACATTGGAATGGATAGCATCCAGACCTTGGTGTACAGGAAATATTGGAATGATGGGGATTTCCTGGGGAGGGTTCAATGCTCTTCAAATAGCTTCAATTGGATCGCCATATCTGAAGGCCATAATTACGGTTTCATCTTCTGATGACCGATATAAAGATGATGTACATTATATGGGAGGATGCATGTTAACAGACAACCTCTCATGGGCATCCACTATGTTCTCTTACAATTCACTCCCGCCAGATCCTGATATTGTTGGTGAGAAATGGAAAGATATGTGGCTTGAAAGATTAGAGGGTAGTGGTCTTTGGCTGAAGAAATGGCTTCAACATCAGAGAAAAGATGAATACTGGAAACATGCTTCTATTGCAGAGGACGAGGCCCCCATATCATGTCCGGTCTTCGCTGTAAGTGGATGGACAGATGGTTATTCCAACACCGTTTTCAGACTTATGGAAAACTTACAGGTTCCTCGTAAAGCCCTTATAGGTTCCTGGGGTCATAAGTACCCCAATTTATGTGGAGGGGACCAAGGAATTGATTTTTTGAACGAGGCTGTTATCTGGTGGGACCGATGGCTTAAGGGCATTGATAATAGCTTTGCCGATGAACCCATGTTACGTCTTTGGATGCAGGATAGTGTATCACCTCTCATCCCAAAAAGTCCTGGTCGATGGATAGCAGAGAATAGCTGGCCATCCAAAAATGTTGAACAAGAAACCTTTTTATTATCGCCGGGCAGGATCCACCTCAAAAGAACAAATATCAAAAACGAAATAACAAGCATCAGAAGTCCTTTAAGTGTTGGCCTTTTTGCAGGCAAGTGGTACTCATATTCAGAGTTAACTGACCTTCCTCACGACCAGAATGAAGAAGATGGAGGAGCCCTTGTTTTTGACACGCCTGTCCTGGAAGAAGACATTGAGATACTTGGATGTCCAGAAGTCGAACTTGAATTGAAGTCTGATAAACCCATATCTATGATCGCCCTTCGGCTTAATGATCTGTGTAGAGAGGGAACTTCCACAAGGATTACTTATGGACTTCTTAATCTAACACACATAGATGGTGATGAGGATCCTGAAGCCCTGGAAATAGATAATTGTTACAGGGTTAAGATAAAGATGAATTATGTTGCACAAAATTTTCCGGCAGGAAATAAGATACGTCTGGCTATCTCAACTTCCTACTGGCCTTTTGCATGGCCAAGTCCTGAACCTGCATCTTTGACCATCAAAAGCGGAGGTAGACTAATACTGCCCGTGAGACAAAAAAGTGAACTTGACGAAAATTTACGCAGTATTGGAGAAGCAGTTTCAGCAGAACCAATTAAAACTACACTTCTGGCTCCTGCAAAAAGAGAATGGACCGTACAGCACAATCTTGCAACAAATGAAGTAAAACAACAAATAATCAACAATGACGCGCTCTTAAAACTTGATAAGATCGATCTTGAGATGGGAAAAGAGGCCACTGAGATTTATTCATATACTAATAATGATTATAATACGGTTCGGGGAGAAGTTGAAAGCACAAGAACTCTGAAACGTGGCAACTGGAATGTCAAAACTATAACAAGAACTGTGCTTACTTCTACACCAACTGACTTTCAGATAAGAGCAACACTTGATGCTTATTTGGGGGATGTTAGAATATTTAGTAAAAGCTGGGATGAACTCATCCCTCGTGATATGATTTGAATAGGGGGTTTTGTAATGACAAAAAATATTTTTATTGTAGGAATGGATGAATTCAATCTAGAAAAAATAAAAAATGTACCTGCAGCTAAAGATTGTAAATTTCATGCTGCTATAGATATCAATGAGATTCGAAATGTTAATGACTTTGATATTGAGAAACTAATTTCTATTGCAGAAGAGCGCATAAATGCTGTAGATGGCAGACCTAGCGGAATAATCACTTATTTTGATTTTCCAGCTCAGGATATTGTGCCTATTTTAATAAGTAAATTTGGTCTAAAGGGTCCTGACTTTGAAAGTGTATTGAAATGTGAACATAAATTTTGGAGCAGGCTCGCACAACAAGAATGTATACCTAAGCACATCCCAACTTTTATGACAGTAGACCCATTTGATGAGAATGTTTTCAATAACATAGAAATACCATTTCCTTTTTGGATCAAACCATTCCGATCATTTAGATCTTATTTAGCGTTTGAAATTACAAATAGACAACAGTTTAAAGTAAGTATTGAGGAGATTCGAAATAATATCCAGTTTATCCATAGACCTTTTATGAAATTACTAGAAATGCATGAGTTACCAGACTCAATTTCTAAGATAAAAGAGAGTTGTATTATTGAAAGTTCCTTATATGGCAGACAGTGCACTGTTGAAGGCTATGTATTTAACGGTGAAATAAATTTTTACGGTGTTGTGGATTCTCTTAAAGAAAACCATTTCTCATCATTCTCTTCCTATGAATATCCTTCCTCTTTAGAACAATGGATACAGGATAAGATAAGAGACGTTGCCACTACTTTCATAAAGCATATTAAATTTGACAATTCTGCATTTAACATGGAGTTCTTCTATAACACTTTTACAGAGGAAGTTTATTTACTGGAAGTAAATACACGTATATCTCAATCCCATGCAGATCTATTTGAGAAGGTTCATGGCATATCTAACCATCAGGTTATGTTACAAATAGCTTTAGGTGAACACCCAACACCATTAGGAAACAATGGAAAGTTTAAATATGCTTCTAAGTTCATGCTAAGAACATTTGAAGTTGGGACTGTAGTGTCTGTTCCATCAAAAGACTCAATCGAAAAAGTAATAAAAGAAATGCCTGATACAATTATTAGCGTGTTAGTGGAAGAAGGACAAGAACTTGAACAACTTGAACTTCAGGACAGTTATAGTTATGAACTCGCTGAAATTTATATAGGAGGCAACAGCAGATCTGAACTCAAAGAAAAATATGATCGTGCGCTTGACATGCTAAATTTCAAGATTCAGAATACTCTTTAAAACCAGTATAAATCTTTAATTTAGAGGATTTCGGGCTCTGTAGAAAACCGATTTTCCATTTTATTTTAGCACAATAATTTAAAAAGGATTAATCCCCTGAGTATTACTTACCACAAGAAAACACAAAGGGGATGATTGTGTTTGTTCCAGATTGGAAATCTGCAACTCCCATTAAATATTTGATTTAATGGCATTTCTAATAAGTACTTAAAGTTTGTTGATACAGCACTAGATGTATCAGGAAACTCACATCTCCAGATTTTTATATTTGTAAGTATTCTAAAAGAAAATATACTCAGCACCCGCTCATGACATTGGTTTTGTTGAAAGAATATCTTGATGAGGATTATCGAGATATTATAGAAATAGTTGAATTAATGGACAAAGTTAAAGCAAGAATCGGACTTAGACAGGTTCCACACTTTACTAGACTTCACAAATTCATTACAAGATTAAGTTTCTATATATTTTGCTGGATTGCTCAAACAAACACTAAAACTATTCTATTCCCATGGTGAACAAATAGAAATTACCGCCATTGATTCAAGTGGATTTTCTAGTGGCCACTGTAGCTATTATTATTCTTGGAGAACATGAAAGAAACGAAGATCTTTCTTAAAAACCAGTATATCTGTTGATACTGTAAAGTTCATTGTTACTGGTTTCAAGATATCAGGTAAGCCTATGCATGATGCAAAACATGCATTGGCATTGCTAAAGCAATGTCACAAAACTCGCAGATCAAAGTGCTATGTAATGGATAAAGGGTACGATTCAAAAGATATACATTCATTAACAAGAGAGCAATTGAAAGCCATAGCCATCATTCCTTTAAGAAAGACAAAAAGGAAGAAGATCAAAGGAAAATACCGCAGAAAAATGGTATGGGAATTTGATGAAGAATTGTACCATAAAAGAAATCTGCTTGAAACAATTTCTCTGTTCTGAAAAGGAAATATTGGGAAGAAGTAAAGACAAAAAAATACTGGAATCAAGTCAAAGAAGTCAAATTTAAGTTGTTAGTACATAACCTTGACAGATATTTCAAGGTTATATTTGTTATTCAAATGAGGATTTCTACAGAGCAGGATTTCGATAATTGGTGCTGTTCATGCATATATGGATACTGACTCTATCTTTGTTTTCCCCTGAACATGAACAGAAGATCATTGACTATTTAAAGGCTCCAAATCGTTATAATTTAGATATTGATCTGTTGAGGGCTGAAAAAGATAATATATGGAACTATTATGGTATATCTTCAAAACGCTATGCTCTTTACACCTGTAAAAATGAGGAACTCAAGTTAATTGAAGGTGAGAGATTATTCTAACTACATAGACTTGGAACTTAACAAATCCATTTCCAAAGGATGTTGCTGATTGGCAGGCTAAGATATGTGGGGATCTCCTTAAGTTACACTATTGGATTCTTAAAGAGATAGACATTGAAGAGAAGTATACATGGTGCTAATGTTGCTAGGTCTTATGGCACCATTTCTTATCTCACTTTTTATGTTCAATATATCTAATCCTATCAAACTCTTCTATATTTGCTATAGCCAGGCGCATTGTAGAAATAAGATAGGATCTTAATTTAAACTGGGGTTAAAATGAAACATTTACTAGTTTGTATCTTAATGATATTCTTTGTTATTTTATCCGGTTGCATCAGCAATACAAATGAAGCTGCCGATGGAACAGTAGACAATAATGAGAACATTATCGGGTCAATAGAGTTTCAGGTAGAAGGGACGGAAGTGGAGATTATAAGCTCTGATCTGAGCTATCCGGCGTACGTAGCAGCACCCGCAACCGAAGACAGAAAACCGGCAATAGTGCTGTTACACTCATTCAGGGGGATGGAACCGGGATATATAGAACTCATCGACAGGTTTGCTTCTGAAGGGTATGTGGTAGTGGCTCCTGAGTGGCAGACTTTCGAGACATCTCCATCCGATGCGCTTGTAGAACAATTGATACGAGATTCTGTGAAATATGCAAAAACAAGGCCTGATGTGAATACCGATATTCTCGGATTGACAGGCTTCTGTGCAGGTGGAAGATACACCATGCTCTTTCTTCCTGAGATCAAGGAATTCAATTCCGGGGTTGCATGGTATGGTTTCCCATATTCAGGAGGAGACGAGAATCGACCGGCTACACCCGCTGACGTGGTAGAGGGGCTTGAAGCACCCATGTTGATTATCCACGGAACCAATGACCAGCCCAGCAATATATCAGATATCTATAGATACTCCACTGAACTGGATACTGCTGACAAATACTTTGAATTGAAGGTATATCAGGGTCAACCCCATGGTTTCATGCTTGAGGATGGACAGCTCTCACAGAGTTTTGAAGCCGAGGATGCTTACTGGCAGATGCTTACATTCTTTGACAGGACATTGAACTAAGGGATATGCTATGAAAGACACAAAGTTCATTTTCCTTTTGTTGCTTGTACTTTTTTTTGCTATAGGTCCTTTCGTTGGGATCTATACCGATTACCTGTGGTTTGATATGATCGGCTATACTTCCGTTTTTATAACGATCCTGAAATGGAAATTGATCATAGGAATACCCGTTTTTTTATTCGTGTTCATCTTTCTCTACGTGAACGCAAGGATTGCAGAGGCCTTAATAAGCAGGGTACTTGCTGATAAGAATATTGAATATGATAAATTGGATTCCCGGACCATTTTGGTTGTGCCAGTTGTATTTTCATTCCTTTTTGGACTCATACTCAGCAGTAATTGGAAAACCATCCTCCTTTACATGAATAATACAACTTTTGGAATAAAGGATCCCATTCTTATGAACGATATAGGATTCTATGTATTCCAGCTTCCATTCTTGCATCTTGTGAGAGGGGGATTCCTGATTCTGTCCATCATAGCTTTCATATTGGTTCTGATCCGTTACATATACAAACTTGAACCTTTATTCCAACCGGAGAAAAAGAGGAAAGAAGATATTACAGAAAGTTATATCCTGGAACAGACAACCAGTGTTAAGGATATATTGCTCGAACTACCTCCAAAAGTCCTTGTTCATATTTCGATACTTCTTGCATCTATTTTTGTGCTGATAGCTTTTGGTTTTTTCCTTAACAGATATGAAATTCTGTTCTCCCAGTATGGAGTGGTGGCTGGTGCGGGATACACTGATGTGTATATTCGCCTTCCGATATTCAATATATTAACCGCGCTGTCCTTGTTGATATCGATAGCTTTGATGACAAATGTTAAATTGAAAGATGTCAGGATCCCAGTTGCAAGCATATTTCTGATAATTTTGTTCATTCTGGCAAGTTCCTTTGTGCCGAATGTATATCAGCAGTTCAAAGTAGAACCAACGGAAATACAACTTGAAGAACCATATTTGAATTATAACATAAATTACACAAGAATGGCTTTTAGTCTGTCAGATATTGAAGAAAAATCCTTTGAAGTAAATTCTAAATTTACATTGTCAGAACTTGAAAATAATACACAGGTCGCCGATAATATACGAATATGGGATAGAAGGGCTCTTCAACAAACATACAGACAATTACAGCAGATCCGAACCTATTATACATTCTACGATGTCGATACCGACCGATATCATATAGATGATGGGTACCGACAGTACATGATATCTGCCAGGGAACTGGATACAATGCAGCTCGCTCCGGAAGCGAAGACATGGGTGAATGAGCGTCTGGTTTACACCCACGGGTTTGGGGTTGTAATGAATCCTGTAAGCACGAAAACTTCTGATGGCAGACCTGAATTTGTTTTGCAGAATATTCCTCCTGTAGGGATTTTCAATGTATCCAATCCACGCATATATTATGGTGAGCTTACTGAGGAATACAAGATAGCAGATACGGGAAAAGAAGAATTCGACTACCCACGGGAAGAACAGAACGTATTCACCCAATACGATGGCAGAAGTGGTATATTACTGGATTCTTTTTTTAAAAGACTTGTCTTTGCCTATTCTTTTGGCGAGATAAATGTCATCCTCAGTGAATACATAGATGATAATTCACGGTTGATGTATCACAGGCAGATCGAAGAAAGGGCACAGACCATAGCTCCATTCCTTGAATATGATAGTGACCCGTACCCCGTGGTATATGATGGAAGAATCTACTGGATAATAGATGCTTATACAACTGCCGACAAATTTCCTTATTCTGAGAACTATTATGGATCAAATTTCTACGGTATCAACTACATCAGAAATTCTGTAAAGGTCGTTATTGATGCTTATGATGGAACTGTGGATCTCTACGTGATGGAAGATGAACCTGTTGTTAATACTTATTCCAGGATATTTCCTGACCTTTTCAAACCGTTCAGTGAGATGCCAGCAGGTCTTAAGAAGCACATACGATACCCTAAGGACTTCTTTAAGGTTCAGATGAACATGTATGAGAACTACCACATGAAAAACGCAGACACTTTTTATAATAAAGAGGATGCGTGGGAGATCCCAAAGGAGGTATACAGGGGAGGCAGCATTGATATGGAGCCTTATTACATGATCACAAAACTTCCTAACGGAGGTGGACTGGAATCGGTATTATTACAGCCTTTCACGCCCAGAAACAGGGAGAATATGATCGCATGGATAGCCGCTAGATGTGATGAACCAAATTATGGAGAGATAAAACATTACGAATTGCCAAAGGGCGAACTCATCTATGGTCCAACACTGATAGAGTCCAGGATCGATCAGGATCCGGATATCTCCGAGCAGTTAACCTTGTGGGGACAGACCGGATCCCGGGTAATTAGAGGGAATTTACTGGTAGTGCCAATCGGTAATTCAATATTTTACTCTGAGCCCTTGTTCATAAGTGCTGAAGAATCAGAGATCCCTGAACTCAGAAGGGTTATCGTGTCATCCGGGCAGAAAGTTGTTATGGGCGAGAATCTTCCGGAAGCTCTCCAGATGCTTGTGGAAGGCAGACTCACAGACGAGGCTGAGACCGAACAAGCAGGTCTACCACCGACTATAAGTGAACTTGCACAACAGGCACTGGATCATTACAACAAGGCTCAGGAATATCTGGCCGAAGGTAACTGGGCAGGATATGGCGAAGAGATCGATCAAATGGAAAACACCCTGGTCCAGCTAGATAAGATTCTGGATGAAGCAGATAAAAACGTCTAATTCCTATAATACAGGATCTCAGACCTTCATTGGCTATTAAAAAGAAAAGCTCAACAAGCTTTTCATTATTTTTAGAGGAATAGAACAATAATAGACCATGCCAAAATTAAGCAAATGCTTTCCAGGTTTCTTGTGGATTTTGCTGCTTTAAGTCTCATAGAAAAATTATCTTACATGTGAATTCAAGCTAAAGGTTAATCTTCCAAAATTTTAAGTGTTGGGTTTTTAGAATTCTTCTAATGGTTTTTACTAAAACGCTTATCTTGTATGGAAGAATATGGAAGTCAAATGTGGATCGATGCTCTGTATTTATCTTTTGATTATCTCATTAAGGTCATCCCTCCTATCATAGTAGGGACCATTATAATGGATATTCTCGTGGAAATGGGATGGGTCAAAAAACTGGGTTTCATTGCATCCCCCGTGATGCGTTTTGGAAATCTCAGGGAGGAGATAGGTGTGAGTTTTCTCACATCCTTTGGCTCATCTGCTGCGGGAAATTCCATGATAGCAAAGCTTCATGAGAATAACCACATCAATAGAAAGGAGACCATCATCGCTACAATGGTAAACTCGTTCCCATCAAGCATAGTGCTCTCAAGAGACCTGCTGCCAGTGGTTGTCGTACTGCTTGGCAGCACCGGCCTTGTCTACCTGGGTATAGTGATACTTATCGGTTTTCTAAAGACATTGATGGCTCTGGGCGCTGCCCGTGTTCTCCTTGAACCCAAAACCCACGGGGATATCCATGCTAACATTGAGAAGATCTCTTTCAGGCAAGCAGTTATAGGGGTCTCTAAAAGATCAGGGGCATCCCTGAAAAAGATAGTCATAACCATGGTGCTGGTATCTATAATTGTTTTCCAGCTCATGGAGACCGGTATATTTGATTGGTTATCATCCATGATGAGTAACTCTTTTTTGATCCGATATGTACCTGCAGAGGGTCTACCTATCGTTGCCGGATGGTTTGCCAGCAATATCGCTGCCTATACCATAGCCGGTAATCTTCTAACGGCAGAGATACTTACACCAAAGGATGTTATACTTGCCCTTATTATTGGAAGGATACTGGCCAGTGTTCCCAGGATTAAGAGCATGCTGCCATATTATGTGGGTATATTCAGTCCCAGGCTTGGAGTGAAGATCATGTTTGTATCCCTGATGATGCAGAACGGTATAATGGTCATGATCGTGGGTTTTATCATAATGTTCTGGTGAACTCTCCAGAGGATTATGTTTTTCAGGCTCTTCATTTACTGAAAATCTATCATCCTTAATGTATAGTTTGGCATTGCTAACACGCATATCTATTCCGTATCCGTTAAGGAATTGAAGTTTCATTAGAAATCAACCTCTTCTAGCAAAGTATCTGATGAAATACAAAGACTTGCAGAACTAAAAAAGCACTTCAAAGCCTTACAGTTAGACAACTTTAATATATGGCAAAAAACTATGGGGTCAAAGTTAAATCTCAAGACCTTGTGTTTTTTGATTAGACAGCTCCAAAATTAACAAAAGATGATTATGTTGCTTGGATAAGATATGATCTAAGCTTCGAGGAAATTATTATATTTACATTAACATGAAAAGACTCACTAATAAAGTAAAAATAAAAATAAACAAGGATATACATATATATGGCTATTGAAACTTTAGAGATGACAAGCAGTCTTATGAGTTATTTCATTTTCTCGTTTATATCACTGCTCATCATTGTAAGCCCAATAGGCGCTCTTTTTGCGTTTATACCCCTGACAAGTTCAATGACATTTGAAGAAAAGAACCTAATTGCAAAGCGTGCTGTCTTGTTAGCTAGTTTGCTGTCAATTTTCTTCGCTATAAGTGGAACTTTAATTTTAGACATGTTCGGTGTACGCGTTGATTCCTTAAGGATAGCTGGTGGAATTCTACTTTTCACAATTTCATTTGATATGCTTCAAGCACGAACATCCAGGGAAAGTATTACAGAAAAAGAGATCGATGCATCACTAAGAAGAGATGATATATGGATATTTCCCGTTGCTTTACCAATGCTCACAGGACCTGCTACAATTGCAACGATAATATTACTTATTAAAGGTGCAATTTCATTTGATTATAAAATAATGGTTATACTTGCTATATTGTTAACATTTGCTATTACTTTGTTCGTGCTCACTCATTCGTGGAGAATATCTAAATTCATGGGATATACTGGAATGATGGTTACAACAAGACTTCTTGGATTGTTCCTTGCAGCACTTGCAGTGGAAATGATTATAAACGGAGTTTGGAATATCTATAATAGTTTATGATTTCAGGGAACATGATTAATTGATTATAAAAATAATCAAATTAAGCAATGTATATGATGAATTATTTCAGAATGGTATTGGAAAAGTATATGAACCATATAATATGAATTTCTTTTTGTTCAATATTGTTCATGAACAAAATATTATGCTTTTCCAAAATGCCACTAATACAGAAAATATGGATTTATCATAGTGAATCCGAAAAATGATTTTTTTAATTTGATGCAATAATAATTAAAAATTAAAGAAAGTTTGGTTTTTTGGCGTTACCTATTACCCCGCACCTGATTTCCGGGTAATAGAAAGCGACAAAGAAGATAATTACAAATGACAACTATTCTTCTTTACATTACTTCTAATGACTCTTAATTTGTCCATGAATTTGAAAGAACTTCAGCTTGCTTTAATACTAATTCAATGGCTTCCGGTGCCATGTCTGGAGGATACTTATATTTCTGTAATGTGCGACGAACAAGAATTCGCAATTTAGCTCTTACACTATCACGCACTTGCCAATCCACTGTTGTAGACTTTTGTAATTTTTTGGTAATTTCCCGAGCTATCTTTTTAAGGGTCTCATCGCCCAATTCACGCACAGCACTTTCGTTGTCTGCCAGTGCATCGTAGAATGCGATCTCATCAGGGTTCAGGCCTAGTTCCTCATCATGTTTCAGAGCTTCACGATAGTCCTTTGCCATCTGGATGAGTTCTTCGATGACCTGGGCTGTTTCAATGCCACGATTATTGTATTTTCGCAGTGTTTCCTGCAAACGATCACTGTATTTCTTTTCCTGAACAACGTTGTTTGAAGACCTTGATCTTATCTGGTCTTTTAGCAGTTTTTCCAGTAATTCAACTGCAAGATTGCGATATTCCATGTGTCGGACATCTTCCAGGAATTCATCTGATAAGAGGCTGATATCTGGTTTTTCCAGACTTGCCAGTTCGAATACATCCACTACACCTTCGGAAATAATGGAATTATCAAGTATCTGTTTAAGGAGAGAGTTCTTTTCTTCCTGTGTCCGTTTTTTGTCAACAGATGTGTATTTTGAAATAGCGGTCTTCACGGCTGAGAAGAATGCAATTTCAGAATGTAATGGTTCGAGTTCATCAAGGGTGCTGCATAGTGAATATGCTTTGTTGATGGCAAGTACGGTGTCCAGATAACGCTTTTTGCCGTCATCTAGTCCTAAGATATGGTTTGCTGCGGGTACTAACAGCTTGTAGGCCTGAGTCTCAAAACCTGTGTAATCGAAGCCGTGGAACATACCACGGACGATATCCATTTTCTCCAGCACTATGGAGTAGGCTTCTTCGGCATTCCTTGTGGGTTCGCCTCTGCCTTTGGCTTCGGTGTAGTTGTTGAGTGCTTGTTTTAGCTCGTTTGCAATTCCAATATAGTCTACTACCAGACCACCGGGTTTGTTACCGAATACACGATTGACCCTTGCAGTGGCTTGTATCAGATTATGGTCTTTCATGGGTTTGTCGATGTACATGGTATTGCAGCATGGTACGTCAAATCCTGTGAGCCACATGTCACGAACTATGACCAGCTTAAGTGGGTCTTTACTGTCCTTGAAGCGGTTTTCGATATCCTTTTTGGTTTTCTTGTTGTAGATATGTGGCTGAAGGTCTTTTTTATCGGATGCTGAGCCGGTCATTACGACCTTTATGGCACCTTTCTTTGGGTCGGGATCATGCCACTCCGGACGCAGTGCTGTTATCTGGTCGTAGAGTTCGACACAGATCCTGCGACTCATGCCTACGATCATGGCTTTCCCTTCCATTGATTCGTTGCGTTTTTCAAAGTGCTGAACAAGGTCAATGGCCACCTGCTGAATACGTGGTGTGGAACCTACGAGTTTTTCCAGACGGCTCCATTCACTTTTTGTCTTTTCACGACTGGATATCTCTTCTTCGTCTTCGACTATTTCCTCGACCTTTGTGGATAGCTCTGCTATTTTTTCGTTGTTCAAATCGAGTTTTGCTAAGCGTGATTCATAGAATATAGGTACAGTTGCTCCGTCATCAACGGCATCCTGTATGTCATATATGGATATCTCTTTGCCAAATACGTCATAGGTGTCCTTGTCATCTGTTGATATCGGCGTGCCTGTGAATCCGATGAATGTGGCATTTGGTATGGCATCACGCAGATATCTGGAATATCCGAATACCATTTTACTACCGATGACTTTGCCGTTCTCATCCTTTACATCGACAAGGCGGCCTTTACTTCCATATTGACTGCGGTGGGCTTCATCTGAGATCACCACGATGTTATGACGGGAATTCAGGACCGGATGTGTGGTCTCGTCTCCTATGGGTGCGAATTTCTGTATGGTTGTGAAGATTATGCCGCCGGATTCTCTTTCAGAGAGCATGAGGCGCAGTTCTTCCCGGTTTTTAGCCTGTACGGGTGTTTGCTTGAAGAGTTCCTGCAGATTGGAGAATGTGTTGAAGAGTTGTCCGTCCAGGTCGGTGCGGTCTGTTACTACCAGTATTGTGGGATTGTTCATTTCCGGCTGCTGCAATAGTTTCCCGGCATAGCAGCACATTAAGATGCTCTTACCGGACCCCTGGGTATGCCAGATGACTCCGGCCTTTTTGCTGCCGGGAACTACTTCTCTGCCATAGCTTGCACGGGCTTCATGGCTCATGTGCTCATCCGGCATTTGTGATGCTATCAGTGTCACTCTTACCGCTTCCCGGACCGCATGGAACTGGTGGTAACCGGCTATTTTTTTGATCAGGCTTGCGCCATCGTGCTCAAAGAGTATGAAATATCGAAGATAATCAAGCAGCAGTTCCTTATCAAAAAATCCCCTGACGACTGTCTCCAGTTGCCATTCCATTAGCGGCTTATCATCTTCATTTTTGATGGTACGCCATGGTCCGAATCGTTCCTTGTTAGCTGTCAGCGACCCGACACGTGCATTGAACCCGTCACTTATCACCAGTGCTTCGTTGAATACAAAAAGATCAGCTATTTCGTCCTTATAGGTCTGCAACTGCTCGTATGCGTTCCAGATATTTACCTTCTCGTCACCCGGAGTCTTAAGCTCCAGGACAGCAATAGGCAGACCATTGATAAAACAAACAATATCCGGCCTTCTGGGCTGTTTTATCCCCTGGATCGTAAACTGATTGACCACCAGGAACCGATTATTCTCCAGTCTCTCAAAATCGATCAAAAATACCCTGTCATGAATA
>Ga0206328_119_pt1 | contig 46396 bp, 73 predicted proteins | sample SalPonR1_A_D2_MG_FD_142664 | JGI IMG/M metagenome (GOLD analysis project Ga0206328, IMG submission 142664)
AGTCAATGGGTATACCCGAGCTGGTGGTTATTTTACTGATGGGATGCAGTTTAAAGATAGTCGGGTGGAAATGGTAAAAAGTGACTCTCTCAACTTAGGTACATCAGACACTGTAATAAGTATGATTGTGCAAGCAGAACAAATAAACGGACTGTCTTCACTATATCTATCAGGTGCAAGCGGTGGAGCGGACGTAGGTGGGTTATGGTTAAGACCAGTGTCGAGTACCAATATATCAATAAATCTAGGGCGAAATGTTGGTAACAGGTTATCTTCAGATCTGTACTTGGACGATGGGATAGCTGACGGGAAAATTCATTCATTAGACTTTATCTTTGACAGGGATTCCATCATGTATGTATACGTGGATGGAAAATTACAAACAAATACCATTGACATATCTTCTTTCAAAAATGAAGATATAATAAATTCCTATGATACAAAAATAGGGTATCAATCACTGACATACAGGTGGGACGGTCTTATACTCTTTACATCAGAATCTAGGATTATCCCCTCTAATTCGGAGCTTATTAGCAGATTCAACAAACTCGCAGTTCTACCACTGTATACATTCGACTTCTCTAAGTACCCAAGCAATACCACAGTATACACAGATGCACTACCTTACTCCACTGCAACAATCAATTCAGGCAGTTTCAAGGTAGACGACAGTAAACTGCAATGTGTCACCGATGGACAGATAGTGTTTAGAAATGCACATGAGTTCGATGGTAGCGAGTATATTAAGACTGTGATTGATGGCATTGAATACACTGGAACAGGTACAGTTACAGAAGGCTCAATGACTGCTTCAATAGAGCAGGGGAGCACATTGATAACCATTGATATGACAGCTGGTGATACATTGGATGCAATAGACATACAGTTTAGACAAGAGGTATAATAATGACATGGGATGAAACAAAGGTAAACAAGTACCCACTTACGCCGTCCAATAATAACATTGTAGCCGACGATTGGAATTCAATGGTCACTGACCAAAAGGACAGATTAAGTAAAACAAATGACACAATAGACGACGTTCAAGATGGTACTACATACGTCAAAACACATAACGATTTCACAGATGCACTGCTGACGAAACTCAATGGTATATCAGAAGATGCAACTGCATACACTGACTCAGACGCACAGGCAGCTATCAATTCAGACGCTGACCACGGCTCTACTGCCGACCACGACTATCGTACAAACGAAGAAATACAGGACGTCGTCGGTGCAATGGTAACCGAGGGAACAAACGTAACAGTATCATACGATGACACATCTGGTACAATAACAATAAACTCGACTTATACAGACACACAGCTGTCAACTGAGGAAGTTGAGGACATCGTCGGTGCATTGATAGTAGGCTCTGGCAATACAACAGTTGATTACAGTGATGCAACTAGTACATTAACTATATCGACAGATGTAGATGCAATTGTTGCAACTCATGCATCAAATGAGAATGCACATCACAACGAACTTCACACAGTTGCAAGTCACAGTGATACATCAGTAACGGGTGCACAACTTGATTCTGACCACAGTAAACTGGCTACAATTGAAACAAACGCAGATGTAACTGATACAGCAAATGTCAATGCAGCTGGAGCTGTTATGAATGCAGATTCATCTACTGCTTCAATGCAGTTTGTTGTAGACGAAGACGACATGTCATCTAACTCTGCTACCAAAGTACCAACACAGCAGTCTGTCAAGGCATACGTAGATACTGAGATAACAGGTGCAAGTGGTGACGCCGTTAGTATACAGGGTACTAATGTAGATTCAAGCGTTGGTACTCCATCAGACGGCGATATACTTGTGTACAGAACAGCAGGAAGTGACTTCATTTTGGAAGCCAAGCCTGCAAGCGGTAGTAATCCTGCTTTAAATGATGTCACAGATGTCGAAATATCATCTGTAACAGATAATGATATACTGGCTTACGATACAACTAGTGGCGACTGGATTAACCAGTCAGCAACTGGAGCAGGTTTCTCAAGTGTTGCTACAAGCGGTAGCTACGATGACCTATCGGATAAACCTGCGATACCAGATGGAACTGTGACAAGTGTTGCTTTAAGTGGTTCCGATGGTATTGAGGTCGATAGTGGCAGTCCATTGACGACAAGTGGTACTATTGCACTCGGTGTCAATAAAGCAGCAATGTTATCTACTATAAATGTAGCAGATGGTGCAGAAGTAAATAACATATCAGATGCGAATGTAAATGATCTAACCGATAGTAATGACACTTCATTACACTATCATTCTGCTGATAGAGATAGAAGCAACCACACTGGAACACAGCCGGCATCAACTATAAGTGATTTTGATACTGAAGTTAGCAATAATTCAGCAGTTGTAGCTAACACAGCAAAGGTAACAAATGCAACGCATACGGGAGATGTCAGTGGTAGTACAGAGGTCACGATAAATCCATCTGCTATAACACTTAAAACACAGGTAACACCCGATGGCAGTGATTATGTACTTATATCAGATACAAGTGATTCTGGCTATCTAAAGAAATCCCTGATGTCTGAGTTCATGTCTGACGGCGATATGTTATCATCTACATATGACCCGACAAGTGTAAATGGTGATGCATTCGACATGGACAATATGGTCGAATCTGATATTTCAAAGGTCATGACAGACTTAGAAAGAGACAGTATTGCGACTATATCAAGTAAAATATCAAATGTTGTAGATGACACAACACCTCAGCTCGGTGGAGACTTAGACTCACAGAACAACGATATTCATAGCATAGGTAAACTGCTGTTCGGTACAGATACTACTGCATCATATATATGGGAAGTTCTACAGGGCATACGTATACAGGGTAAAGATTCTGTCAATGTATGGGTAGACGGTTCATCGATTAGTTCAATGACATCGTCAAATGTTTACTTTTACGCACCAGTTGATATGAATAGCAATGCCATTACTGACCTTGCTACACCTACGGCAGCATCTGATGCAGCTACAAAAGGATATGTAGATGATATGCTTCCAATAACTGCTTCAGATGTAACTGATTTCGATACAGAAGTTGGAAACCATATAGATGTTACAGCAAACACCACTCACAGAGGAAACACTTCTAATCCACATAGTGTAGACAAAACAGACGTCGGTCTTTCAAATGTAGTGAACGACCTACAGACTATAGCACAGTCAGGTGGTAAAAATATATGGGTACAATCATCAGAACCCACAGCAGTCGAGGTTGGTGACATATGGATACAAACAAGCTAAGTAGAACGAAATTAGATGAAATTTCAAGGATAGATAATTCAATCAGTGAACTAGATATTGACCCAAGTAATTACATACAAAACAGGCTTAAGAAACTTGACGAAGATGTTGACCGTATGCCAGTGAGGAAAGCTAAATACCCTGGAAACATTACAATGAGGGAACATTTGATTAACATACGCAATGACATGCAAACGGAACCAACGAAGTATATCACAAGAAGACGTGAAAAACTCATGAAACTAAAACTTGAAGTAGAGACACTTGATGAGGTGACGATAATTGGCAGTGGAAATATCAGACGCAACTGAATTAAAGGCTGTAGAGAATGATTTATTAGGTGACTATGTTTTAGTAAATGACATAGATATAGGCGGTGCGTTTGAACCAATTGGATATGGAACTACCAGTTTTAGAAGCGATTTTGAAGGTACCTTCGATGGCCAGGGATATATAATCTCAAATGCCACTATGAGCTATTCGTCTGATGATTATATTGGTTTATTTGCGAGAAATGAAGGTACCATACAGAACTTAGGTGTGACTAATTCATCTGCATCTGGTAATATGTATGTCGGTGTATTGACTGGTTGGAATAGTTCAAACATCTATAAATGTTTTGTGACTGGTAGCGCGGAAGCAGCTGTGTATATAGCCGGTGGTATATATGGAATGGCGATAGGTGGCGAGGTCGAAGATTGTTATTCCGAAGTAAATACAGTGGCACCAAGTGACACTGGTTCATTTGCAGGTAGGAATGTTAACAGTGCCATTAGAAGATGTTATTCAATTGGTACAGTGACAGCTGATGCTGACTATGGTGGATTCGTAGGTTCGATATACAATAGCAGCAGTGATTTTGCAGATGTTGGTAATTATTGGGACACTGAAACAAGCAGTGTTTCGACATCGCCGATGGGAACCGGAAAAACAACTTCTCAAATGCAAACACAGAGTACCTTCAGTGGATGGGATTTCACAGATACATGGACGATGGATGGATATCCAGAGCTACAATGGTCAGCACCTGCACCAGTTGGCATCACATGTAAACACTGGAACGGCTCTAGTTGGGCTGATGGAGATGTTAAAATATGGAATGGTTCATCATGGGCTACACCTACTTCGTTAAAAACATGGGACGGTTCTACGTGGAATTGATGTCACCGATAACTATTTAAATTTTATAAGAGGTAAAAATGGTAGGCAATAGTTATTTTGGCATGACCGAGTTCGGTTTTGAATTCGGCGAGATTATAATAGCACATGAATACCACCGTGAGACCCGTGTCATTGTACACGATGATATTTTAAATATATATATATACAACAGTGGTATTGATATAAAGGTATAACGGTGATAATATGGAAAGGTTCCCGATTAGAAAAGGCAGTCAACGACCTTCGCTGACTGTCAATCTCAAGTCAGACGATGGAAGTGATTTTGCAATCACTGATGCATTGTCTGCGACATTCACAATGTATGATTCAACAGGCAATAAAGTAGACGGTTCGTCTGCTGTCATAGTCGACGAAGACACTGGTCAACTTAGGTATGACTGGGGTATGTCAGATACCGACACCGATGGTAAATACTATGGGTATTTTACAATTGTCTTAGGCGATTCAAGTATACTTAGTGTACCCGCTAGAAATGAACTTATTATAGAAGTGGTGGATGTGGAACTCTAATGCCAGATAGTCTCACTGACGGTGCACAGCGGTTAATAAGAATGGAACAAAAACTCGACGACTTCATAATAGAAGTCAGAAGTTTTATGGTCACACAGCTTGACTCATGTCAGCGCCATACGATGAGAAATGAAGACGAACATGAAAAAATATGGCTTGATATTGAACAGCTCAAGTCATTTAAATGGCAGATATACGGTGCAATTGCTATAATGGTATTCGTAATGCCAGTTATATCGACTGTAGTTGCAGCAGTTGTCATTAATTATCTGGGGATATAATGGAAGAATTATTCGAATGTGCGACCCAAGACATGGGTTTAACCAAAGAACAACTGGCGGAACGTTGGACTAAACCGTTCAACATAGTCACAGATATATTCCAAGTCAGGTCAGCAAACGGTGAGCTAGTGCCGTATACACCATATGAGTATTCCGTTGACTTTCTGAACAATGGTTTCTATGACATAGACGTCGATAGATGTGCGCTTAAATCCCGTCAGATTGGCTTCTCAACAATTGCTGAAATTGAAGCAATAATAACAGCAATGACATTCGATAACCAAGAAGTATCTTTTATTTCACACCAGTTCACGGCTTCCAAGAAACTAGTAGAAGCCTGTGGTACAATTATAAGAGAAGCTAAGTATCCACTACCGTTCAAAAAAGGAAACGTTCAGAAGCAGCGTATTAAGTGCGATACAGGCTCTACAATCGTACCTTACAGTAGTAACCCTAGTTCTATTAGAGGTGACTCTAGTATACGAGTGTATCTCGATGAATTTGCTTTCGTTAAAAACCAAGAGGAAACAATGGACGCAGTCGAACCAAAGCTGTCCAGAGGTGGACAGATTACAATGATGTCAACGCCTCTGAGAGCAGATGACCTGTTCATGCGGACATATAACGACATGAGAAACGGCGATATGCCAGGTAATGCCATGTTCTGTCCACTATTCGTGGAAGAAGAAGTTGATATAAGCCAGCCACTTACATCTCAAACATTGAATCCAATATGCCCTGATATAGACCTAAGCAGAGTAGAATCTGTTAGGAGTAAGTCTATCAATAGGTTCCTTCAGGAATACATGTGTCAGCCGATAGATGAGATAAATGCATACTATCCATATGATCTCATACTTGGGTGTACTGAAAATGAACCAGTATACAACAGTAAACATGATAATTCATATATTGTAATGGGATTAGACCATGCGCTTGTACACGACGAAACCAGCTTCGTCATTAATCAAATAATAGACGGTGTGAATAATATAATATATGTAGAAACAACACAAGCTGAATACGACGAACAATTGAAGAGAGTTGAACAATTGTTTAGACAATTCAATGTTCAAAAGATTAGACCAGATGCAACAGGTGAAATGGGTATTCAAGTCGAACGTGACTTACGTAAGAAGTTTGGATACTGCGTAGAGGGTGTTAAATATACAAACACTGTTAAAAACGAAATGGCACTTAGACTTAAATATCTTATGCAGAATACAAATAATAACATTAGACCATGTATACAGCTACCCGACCATCCTGAGCTTATTGCTCAATTGCATGGTATTCAAATAGAGGTAACTAAAGCAGGTAACACTCAATTCAGTGGGAAACACGGCGGTGGACTCGATGATATTGTTAATGCACTGTGGCTATCATTGCCACCGGAACATATAGATCATATGAAGTCTCTACCTATAGTTAAATCAGGTACAGCCCCTAGTGTAAAGAGGCAGAAAACACCCACAAACACATACCATGCTACTACAAGCAAGGGTAAAATAAGATATAGGAGCAAGGGTAGATAATGAAACTAAAACAATATATACTACAGTTGGCAGCAGATAAAATTGAAGCTGTCGATACATATGTACGTAAGGCAAATGTAAAAAATAAGGAAGGCATTGAGAAAGAAAGACCCGATAACAATCGTTCTCTTTATTGGGCGATATATAGAACGGATGCTATAGTAGGTGCATGTATAGATTTCACTATATCATTTGTCATCGGCGCTGGTATGAATGTCACAGTTGTTGACCGCGATGGTGAAGAGGTAAATATACCAGAGTTCAACAGTATTATCCGTAAGTCTAAACCACGGTCTGTAATGAACCAGTTTTTGAAAGACGGTCATGTCAGTGGAGATGGGTTTTTGTATAAGCTTACGAGCGACGATGGTGATATGATAACAAGATTCGAAGTTATACCATCTAATCAAATGAGAGTCCATCGTGATGAAAAAGGATACGTGGATAAATACGTACAGGAACTAGGTGAATCAGAGGCTAAATATCCGACATTCGAACCAACTGAAGTAGTACACTATCGTAACAGAGGAATAGCAGGTGAAGCATATGGTAGAAGTGATGTTGAGCCCATTACAGAGGTATCCGAGATTCTTCGTGATATGATAATAGACCTCAGTAACTTCATCAGTACAAAGGCATATGCGCCTGTATTGTGGAAGTTCGGTTCAGCTGACAGACCATGGAACCCGAAAGATATTGGGGATTTCATGAGAGACCGCACGGACGTCGAACCAGGTGACCAAATCGGTGTACAGGGCGATATAGAAGTTGAAGCAATCGGAGTAGGCGATAAGGCACTTGATATAGAGCCGTATCTTACGTTCTTCGCTTCAATGATTGTTTCTGGTCTACGTGTACCGGCTACATTAACAAGCGTAATCGGTGGAATAGGGCAGTTCACAGCAGATGCACAGTCCAATGCATATGCAAGACGTATAAACGACATACGTTCAGAACTCGGAGAGCTGCTTGAGGTAGAACTGTTCGATGACATCATACGACAGAATGGCTATGGTAGCGACCTCAGAAGCAAGGTTACATGGAAGAAACACGACGATGAATCACTTAGACTCGCTGTAAACAATCTCATACAGTTGGTTCAGAATAGTATAATAAGCCCCCAGGAAGCTCGCATGGACTTGTCGTATCCAATGGATGTAACAGGTGAACTCAATAAAGCTATCGATAGGGCAGAAGCAGCTGAGCCTGCTATCCCATCTGACGCCGACTCTAATACAATGAAAGATACTGGCGACGACGATGGTAGAGCAGATGAAAAACGAAAGGAATTCACTGAGCAATAAACTATTTATATTTGCTAAAATATAAGAAGGGGTAATATGGTAACAAAAGTATCCGGTACAGCAATTGTACCGGACTATTACATAACACAAGACGGTAAGATTGTTCGCATACGTACTAACGATATCGAATCGGCAGTTGCTAATTCAAATATTTTGAAATACGTAGACAAGCATATCGACGATACCACAGATGATATTAAGGGAATAGTAACCAGTACAAACGTCGGTTCAACTGGATTAGACTTTGAAGCTGTACTAACTGATTCTAAGCTCGAGTCACATATGGTGACAAAGCTTGACAATGGTGAGATACCAAATGTATCTGTTAAAATGGTTCCAACACCAGAAGCCAAGTTTACACAGATGAACGATGGCAACGGGGAATACACCGTAGCTGACGATTGGGAGCTATTGCATATATCAAATGTAGAAGAAGGTAGGTGCACACCAGAAGATGGATGCGGTGCCTTTAGTTACGATTTACAACTTAATTCAATTTCTTTAAATGAAACAGCCGACACCGGTGAACAAATGACAGGCGAAGAATGCATAGAGAAGAAACTTGCAGCAGCAGAAGTTGAACTCGAGAAACTCGAACTTAAGCTCACAGCTGAACTCAGCAAGAATGAAAGTATTGAAACTGAGCTTAATCAGCTCAAGAAACAAAACGAGGAAACTATACTGGAGCTGACAGCTGCAACCGATGAACTACTCAGCTACAAAGAAGCTGACATCGAGCAGTCAAAGACAGCTATCCTTAAACTCGACAGTGAACATCCGTTTACTGGAAAAGAAACAAAGGCAGAGCTCGAACTTGTCCTTAACACGCTTAGACGTTCATCTGAACGTAGAAAGGCAAATACCTCAACTGAAGAACCCGATGAAACCATTAGTGCAATCGGCGAGTTCCGTGATAACTTCATGAAACCAACTAGACTCAGAAGGGCATAATCGGAGTGATAACAAATGGCAGATAATACAAGCACATTCACCGGAACATATGGCGGGGGACTTCCTCTTACTGTGATCCTTAACGAAGGTGCAATAACAGTAGGTACATCTTACGACGGAATTGGAACAAAGGCAACCTCTTATACATTTGCTAGTGAACTAGCAGAGGGCGACTACGTAGCCATCAGTAACGACAGTGGTAACACATTCGCAGCAACAGGTGGAATTCCACTAGTTGAGACAGCTGTGAACGGCGAAGGCCTTGTAATTGGGAAGATAGTCAGTACACCAGTATTCGAACAGAAGCCAGCTAACTCAGCAGCAGCTGATACTCTCGCAGAAAGACTTGCTGGGAAATATTACAGAGTTGCGGTAGTTGAATTCATGGCTGGAATAACCAGTGTACAGAAGGCTACTGTCATGTGTGACGGTACTAATGCAACCGTACCTGGTGTAGGAAGTACACTTAAATTTAATATAACCAGTGGATATTCCACTAGCATAGAAAACGGACTACAGTTCGATTCTGCTGCAAGTGGTGGAACAGGGGTAATACCATTCCATTACGTGCCATCGGGAACCAATGGAGATACATACAGCTGTCTCGTAGGTATCACCGGACTGCTTACATCCGTAACTGGAGCATAATTGGAGTTGATATAATATGGTAAGCGGAACAAACGACCGTTATCTTAAGACAGATGTAGCTCTCCCTATTATCAGGGAGATAGCTGAACCGTACCTTTGGGCATACGATCTTGTAACACCTGTACCAGAGGACAGACTTGCGTTCATGTATCTATACGACGATACTGGAATGTCAAGCGACAGTAAAAAAGAGAAACCACCTGAGCACAAAATTGGTGCAAAGTTCCCAGAGGTCGACGTCGGTCGTATCTCAAGCGGAGCAGATGTCATCAGTGAACGTGGTTTCCAAATGCGCATACCGGACAGTGTTCTCAATGACCCCGTTCTCGGTGGAACTGAACTTAGTAGACTGTTTAAGACAGCTGGATTCTGGTTTGCTGAAATCGACAACTCCAGTATACTATCGAATCTCAAGTCAGGTGCAAACACCACGACCTCATATTTCAGCCCAGGTAACACATGGGACAGCTCAAGTGCAACCCCTGTAACTGATATCGTGGACTTCAAACATGATATGACAACCGAAGGAAAGCCATTCAGAATGAATCAGGTTTTCATCGACAATGAAAATTTCTATGAAATGTCCGAGCATCTCATAAATGCTGACATTGACGGTGCAAAACAGCAGAGGATCATGGGAATGCCGACTATGGGCGAAGACTACATTGATGTTCCCGTATTCGGTAGAGTCAGTGGAGTTGAATCTGGTATGACAGAAGGTTCTATCATGGGTGTCGATACTCGTAACCCTGTTGGAGAAATGCACTACTACAACAATCCTAAGTACAGTGTACCATCTTTCTCATACACGACCAACAACCCTGCAACTGGAGCAGTAGAAGAAATCACAATTCCAAACATGGGATACAACTTCTATCAGTATCACGAGGACGACACACACGATACTGTCATGCAGTTCTGGGTAACCAACGATACAATCGTAAAGGACTCCTACGGCGTTCTATATGCATCCTCAGGCATCTGAGCGATAGGAAACAACCAATAATGTTTGTCACGTATATCCAATGGGATACGTGACTTTTTTTTGGTTAACAACCGGAGAAATACAAATGAATGAAACAATAACAGCCATCATAGCAATTGTTATAGTCGTAATGCTTACAGCTATAGCCAATTTCTTTGGTGCATCCGTTGAAACAACGTTTCTAACAGGTGTAATCACTGCAATAGCAGCTCTTGCCACCCCAGGTAAGGACAAGGAGTGAAACATGGTATACTGTAACATAATGGACGTAAGACGTCGTATACCAGAGGTCACATCCGATAATATACCAGATTACGATATAAAGGAATTCATAATTGAAGCAAGTGGTTATATAAACGATGCACTCAGGGAAACATACACCGTACCATTTGAAACAGTACCAGCTTCAATCGAAAACATTTGTTCAATGTGGGCAGCCTATTTGGCACTGACGCTATACCCAGACGGTACAGTCGAGGACGACCTAGTTAGAATGAAGCGTGACATTGATTCACTTTTGAATAAATATGTATCAGGCAAATATAGCTTAGGTTCAGAATATGAATTGGAGACTCCTTTGAGCGATAGTTTTTACTTTGTATCAACTAAGACAAAATACAGTTATTACGGAGTAGACGAATGACTGTACCATTTGACCCACTTGAGATACAGAAGGATGTATATGAAATACTTAGGTCAGATGACGACCTGCGCAGTTATACTTCATCTATAAAAGAAGGCGACTATGAACTCAAGTCTATACACGGTATAGATGTATGGGTTAAATCAGGTGCAACAGTTGAATCAAATGAATCTAAAGTTCTATTCGGGTCGACATACGAAACACCTGTTGAAATTAATTTACTATGTAGATACAGGACACGTGATAATCACAGTGAAAACATGGCAAAAGCAGTAAATGTTATTTCTAATCTATTGCACAACAATCACAAACCATCTTCAACAAATGGATACAAACAACCGATAGAAATAAGCGATTCGTTCTTGGGTCAGAATGATACACCCGAGGCATTCATATACACAATAACAATAACATACGAAACATTAGTTATATCTACATAGGACAAGTTTTATATATAATCAATACATATAGGTGAAAGACAATGGCAGTTCAAACAATTGAAACATACAAAGGATACGAAGTTAGAGTACTACTTTATATAGATGAAGATGGAAATGGCGGTGAGCCTGATACATGGGCATCTGCAACCGATGGTGTCACTCTAATTGGAGTGGCTACAGACGTAAGTACATCTGCATCAACTGATGTAACGGATATAACCGGTCTCAACCAACAGACTCCTTACAATACAAAACAGAGTAACATCTCATATGAATGGAGTCTAGACCAGCTGTATACAACGACTGAATGGCAGGACGACGCTACTTCACCTGTTAGCTACAATCCAGTTAATATGATAAACAGTGGCATGAAGTTCGCAATTCAAATCGCTGGTATGGACGCTAAGGGAGAAACCGCCAGTGATGACGAGTTCACTGTCGTTTTGACACAGTGCAGCATCAGTGACGACGAGCTCAGTGTAAGTGGTTCAGATGGAGACATGACATTCACTATGTCAGGTAAGGCTGCAAGTAGAACAGCTGTTGTCGCATAAAACTAGAGGGCAAAAGCCCTCTACATAAGGAGCATTTAAATGGCTAAAGCTAACAAATCAATATTCAAGGAACTAGTAGAAACGACAACATATGCATATGAAAGCAAGAGTGGTAAAGAACATATATTTGAAATCAAACAGCTGACGGTTGGAGACATCGCCGATATTACCTCTGGTTCAGAAGAAGAAGCTGATTTTATGTTGGTTGCTAGATCACTCGGTGAAACACTTGAATATGTATATCAAATACCACTACCGGCTCTAAAAGGACTGGTAGAAACAATAGTCGAATTCAACGACCTTGGAGACATATACGACGCAGACAATGAGTAAAAAAGAAAACGACTTTAGTCGTATATTGTTCGTATTCGCAAAGGAATTCGGATGGGGGTGGGAGTACATACGTACCATCCCGTTCAAAATCTTTAAGATGTACGTCGACGAATATGTCGAATATACAAAGGAAAATGAAGCTGCATCTAAAGGTAAAAAATATAAGAGAGAACTTAAGCCATTGACTGCTTCAGATAAATCACGTAGACGACAGATTATCGAAGAAACGAAGGCAGGTACATATGGCAATAACGGTAATAAAGACAGGCGTTGACCTGTTGAAGACAATGGAAGGTGCGCATATGAGGTGCATGCCGGTTATTAACACGGCATTCAGACGCTCATCATATGCAATGTCGAAAACTGCAAAACGTTTTGCACCCAAGTATAACAATCTCAAATATCCTACATGGGTCGGAATGCCCAATGCACATGCAGTAGGCGGTAGACTACGGGAGTCTATTGTAAGCAGGACTACTTCTTTTAAATATTCAGGCAGAAGTGTTATACGTGCCAATACTAGTTATGCATCATATATGGAGAACGGTTTCTATCATGTTAGAGCAGATAGACGTGTCCCTGGTACATCGTATATGAGGTCAGCATACTATACTACTTTTGTACCAAAGTTTAAACGAGAACTACATAAAGCACATAGGATTACATTTTTACCTGTTCCTATAATTGGAGTATAACGATGCCAAGAGAAGAATGGATAATACATTATCAGTCCAATATAGCAAAAGGCACAGCTAAGGACATCGCACATTTAAAAGGACTCGACAGTGCACAAAGCAGAGTTAACCGTGGTAGAACACAGTATGCTAAGGGAGCAACAAATATACCACAGTCTAATCAGAAAGCAAGTAGAAGCCTTGATATACTAAGGAATAAATTAAGGGGTGTAAATCGTGGAATGCGCCGTTCTGTTTTCATGCAGAACCTCATGGCTAAATCTAGCCACACAGCTGGTATCAACGTTGGGATGCTATCTCTTAGAATTAACGAGGGATTCATTCCTGTACTGCTGCTGTCTTACACTGCAATGCTGCCGGTTATAGCCGGATTGCTTGCGATAGCATCTGCTGCAATTGTAGCCGGTGCTGGGCTGGCATCTGTTATTGGACTTGGTGCAGCAGCTATATCACTCAGAGGCAACAATCGTCCAATATGGGGAGCACGTAATGCTTTCCAAGACGAAAGTGAATTCGATAGACTACTTGAGCCACTGAAGGATGTATTTAAATCACCACGTACCCAGGACAACTTAAGTTTCTTCGTCAAGGCAACCGAAGACATATTCAAAAATACATTACCAGATGCACTCGGTAACTTCATTGTAGCACTTGACAAAGGCGGACTACAGGATTTAATCGGTAGATTTACTGGTTGGCTACCTGAAGCAGCTACTAATATAGCAAAACTTGGTAACGAACTTTACAACTTAATAGGCGCTCGTTCACTCAAGAGCATAAACAAGCTATTCACATATATAGCAGATGGACTTAGGTCAACTGCTTACTGGCTGAACGATGGTGGATTCGAAGACCTAGAGTTCTTCGCAGGTACCCTTGGTAGATTCATAGGTAAACTAACGGAACTAGGTAAATCAGTATTACCAATATTATCAAGTGCATTGGATTCAATATACCCACAGCCGATAGAACCTGTCATCAATTTACTCATAGACTTCTTCGATTCAATAAAAGGAACGGCTACACAGAAGGCAATAAATGGACTGGCTAAAATAGCAGTTGGACTTATAATACTGAATAGTGCAATGAAATTCGTCGGTGCTATTCTAACAGGTGTTGCTTCTATATACGCATTCTTCTGGGATCCAGCTAGAGGACTTATACCATTCCTAAAGGATGTATACCGTGGTATATCAAGTTTATCTGGTTCAATTGACTGGGTAGCTATCAGAGCATCAATTGGAACACTATATAAATTTGCAAGTGCAATATCATATCTTGCAGGTGTAATACTGGCGGTAGCAGGTGTACTTGGACTGTTTAAATTAGTAAAGGACGCTTCTGCTGCCTACAATGAAGCAGGATACAGACCAGCTGATATAGGTTTAAATGAAACAGTGTTAGCAAGCGGTCAAACCGTCGGTGAATCATTTGGAAATGCAGTATTAGGCGGAACACAACCACAGCTGTATGCAAATGTATATACACGTGTTGACCTAGACGGTGAACCAATTGGCAACAATCTGAGCGAACAACTGACACCACTAACCAGTAAAAACAAAACGGTGGTAGTATGACAATTGTAAACTATGCAATACCAGATTATAAACTGCGACTGTTCACGGGTGAATATTCACCCGGTTCAGCAGTAGGAAATACCGTAAACCATGAATCAGCAGCTGGCTGGCTTGAATACGGTAACTCTGATGTATATATAAATAGATATACAATTGATGACCAAATAAGGCAGAAGTCAACGTTTAAATTCAGCATAAACAATGATCATCTATGGTTACTGAACGTTGAAATGATAGCTAAAGCAGATGCATATACGTTTTATCCAAAAGACCCAGACGGCGAAACAATCGACCCAAGTGGCAGTAAAGTAGTTGTCATGGTAAAATCAGCTGGAGATGCAACTGGTACAGTAGACGTAACAGGAACAACTATTGAAGACGGCGATGACCATACGGAGACATTTCCAATAAACGGAGAAGGTGCTTATGTTGGTACTAAAACATTCACTCATATAAACTCTCTCTCTACAGATGGTACACATGGCATAGATGCTACAGGCTTAGACGGAGATATTAGCGTGTGGGGCATCTGTGGCAATCCTCATGGACGTAGAGAGATACAGCTGTTGGTCGATGGTAATGACGATGGATACTACGGTCTCATATTCTCTGGTTATACATTGGAACAAGAGCATAATCCCGTATATGGAAACGATGAGGTAAAAATAGAATGCGGGGATTACACAGAGTTTCTAATGTCAAACGATTATAATGCATCGTTCAGATGTAAATATAGATGTAGCAATTACCAGTATAATGATTTACTTGGATTCACTTGTTCAGAATCACCAAACACTGACGAGTGGTTCCTTACGAAATGTAAGACTGGTGACATGCACCCATCGCATCCAAATGGGACAGATGTAACTGAAGACGACATATACAGCTGTAGTTACTACGTTGAGGGAACTGAACCATTGCAGTTCGATGGTTATTCATACGACGAAGATTATGCAGATAGTTCTGACTATGGATATGCTTGGTACCCAGAAGACTATAGCCGGGGACTGCTGTCTATCGCTGGTCTATGCAATCACCTAGAGAGAGACGGCAGAAGCAACCCTTGGCGTGTGGCTGCAAAGGCATACTTCGAACTCGATGGTACACATACATCAAGCGATACATTCATATCATTGAAGAACTATGAAGGATGGGGTCTAAAAGAAGGCGATTACATATACTTCGTCGACGAGTTTATGAAAGTAGTATCATCTGACTTCGATTCAGCTGGATATATAACAGCTGGAACAGTGCAAAGCAGTGGTGATATTGTTGTCGAACGTGGTGCATTGAAAACAGTCGCTGCTAATTATGCATCAGATGTATACGGAAGGTTATTCTATGTTTCAACTGCTGAAATGGGAGTAACAGACGATGACCCTGTAATAATTGAAACTGATGTCAGTTCTACTATATATGGAACCGGTTCAAGATACGCTGAAACGATGACACAGCTACTTGAGACACGTGAAGCAATATTCTGGGTAGACTACTATAGAAACTTACATCTACTAGAGCTAGACGCAGAAGACCCGTCAAACACAGGTTCATTCGAATTAAGCGACGATGATGTATTGGCAGTCAGTGGACTAGGGTTTTCAGAAGTATACAATCACGTAACAGGATTAGTCGACGATAAAAACATAGGAGAAACACCTGTTCAATTATCAGCAGATGATGTTTCTGGACTAGAGAATTCAATTAATAGATTTGGTAGATATGTTAAAGAGATTGACACTGCACAAATAAATTTCTTAGGTGGACATTCATTTGATGATAATAAACGGGGATGGCATCCAATCGCAGAAAACTATCTTAAGATATATTCATATCCAAGAGCTGAACAGACTGTTACACTGTCTAATTTTTATCCAGATGAATGGCATTGGCTTAACTCAGGTGGCAACAGCCATACTCCTATGAATTACACCGATCCACTGAATAAATATATCGATGTCAAAGGACATAAAATCAAATGCAGTGATTATAACTTCGAAGACAGACCAATGAAGACATGGACTATAGAAGGCATTCGATATAAAGCAGATAAATACGGGGATTCTGAAGTCAAGCTAGTGTTAACAAGAGCTACCGATGAATCCGATTTCACATGAGGTCACAATGGTATCTAAATTAGCTATGGCAGTAATGGCATTGATAGACAATGCAATACAATCGCTTAAGACATTGGAACTGTCGGTTCTTAAGCCATTTGGTAACGATAAACTCACAATCAAACACCCGAGCGGCGGCACACTACAGTGGAGAAACGATGGCAAAGTCTACTACAACGGCGATGAGATAAATGACATATCTATAGGCGCCGGTGATATTGATATGAACGGATTTGATATAATTGACATCGGTCAACTTGAGTTCACAGGTGCAATTGGTACATATATAAGTCACTTCGGCAGCGGTACTATTGCTATATACAATGGTACTGCGATATATAAATTCGGTCAATCTACATTCGATGTGAATGTAAGTCTAGACCTAAACGGCAACGTTATACAGGACTGTACTGGCGTTTCGTTGTTGGGAAGTACATATGTAACAACTATATACCCATCGTCCACGTCAACTGCTGGATATTCCATATACTTGCCACCTGCACAGGGGACAAATGGACAGACGTTGGTAAATGATGGCACAGGTAATCTAACATGGGGTACAGTCAGTGGGTCATCGTTATGGCAAACATCTTCGACCGATGGACTTGAACCAGTTGATTCCGGTCGAACTATACTATATGATATAAACCAGATATCCACTTCGACCGGTGCAGATTTCACATTATCAAGTAATGGTGATATACTGTTAGTTCCGGCTGGTTTAATAAATGTATACTCGAATATACAAATGCAGAACAACTCTATAAATGGTATAAACCAAGTTCTGTTCGACGCTGGGTCAGCCAATCAGCTAGTAGCAGTTGGTGGTGATATCCGTATACTCGGTGATGACGCAGTTGAACTTAGGACATCTAGTACAACCCGACTGGAAACAACAGACACATCTATTAACATCAGTGTACCAGTTGATATGGGCGGTAATAGAATATATGACTGTGATGACATTGATTTTAATAATGGGTATGGATGTGATTGGAGCGGTACTAATTTAGATATACTTGGATTTCCAAGTACAAGTGGCAACTTACAGATTAGAGCTAATGGGGTCACTGGTGCAGATATAAACATGTTCCCTGATGACCGTTTATATGTTGACGGTGATGGTTATTTCGTCGGCGATTTAACTGCGGCGTCGTACTCGGATAATACACCGTTTTACGAAGGTGATGCTTTATCTGAAATAAAGGGCATAAAGGGCATTGATGGTGAAATTGACCATAGTTCTTTGCCGACGTTTGTACAGAGGAAAATGAAAAACAAGGATACAAACGTAGAACACGATAGTAGGGATTTGGGTGCTATGATTAGTATGCTGACAGTTGCTGTTCAACAGTTGACTGATAGAATTGAAGCATTGGAAGACACATATGACAACAATTAACATAGGCAAATGGATGATTACAGACGAGAGCATGATTACAATTACTGCTAATCGTGAAGACGTTAGGTTAGCAGTGGCACAATCTAAGCACGTACCACCGTGGGTTTCAATCGAAAGACAGTCAGAAGACGACAGAGTTGGATACAGTGACATAAAAGAAATACTAGAGGATAACAGAAGAATAGAAAACATGAAACTTATTTTCAATGACTCTAGTAAAACTAAAGTGAACTTAGACAATCTTCGTGAGTATTTGAAAGCAGATAAGACAGATGAACTGCCGTACCTACCGACTGACAGAGACTGTGATGACTTTACTGATATACTCAAAGGATTTGTCAAACGTTGGGACAGTCGTCTAGCTATCGGTATGATGCTTGCATTGACACGACCCGATACAGAGGGCGACCGTGGTTATCATGCGTTTAATGTAGTCGTCGGTCTAGATGATAAAATGTATATGGTCGAACCACAGACAGATGATATCATGGAACTCCCTAAAGAATGGGAGATAACTCACGTAATATTTTAGAAAAGTAAGCCACATGAGAGATTCGAACTCCCGGTGAGTCGCTTACAAGGCGACCGCCTTTCCTGCTTGGCTAATGTGGCACGTTGGTAAGACATCTGTCGAATGTACGTTCTGTCTTACCAGTTATTGTCCAACTGTCATCTTTAGTCCCTTGAAGTTGGTGAAAAAGGGCAAGTAGTAATTGTTTTTAAAGTATATAAATATATTGGTCACTTGACACCTAAGTACACACTGTCGTCTTCAACTCCACCACTGTAGAACCTAAAGGCACACATTTGACACCTATAGACATCTACGTAGTATATACCATGCCGGTCTCTACGCTGTTGTTGTTTTCTAAGTTTCTCGATATTCTCGCTTCCACAATCCGGGCATATTATAGGGAACATACACCCATATACACTCGCATAATATATAAATATTGCGACACATGAAATATCTGAGTTACGGTAGCAATATATGTACATTGACGCATAATATAGTACACCAATGTACACATATGTACATTAAAGTTAACCCATGTTTCCAGTGGAAACTAAAATAAACGATAGCAGTCGTTTGAAAACCAAAAGGTATATATAGTATAATATCGTAGTGAGTAGTATACGAACGAAGTGTCGGTACTCCCAGTTTTGCACATACAACAAATGTACGACTTTGGTTCAGAAAAGAAAGAGTTGTCTTAAGTAAACAAAAGTAAACAATTGTATACTTTAGACTTCTTTGTTATTTCTAATCAATTGTTATACTTGGTTACCCCATGAATCCCAATTGTCTCTTCGTCGTCTAGCGAACAGTTCGATATACGGTGGATAACTGACTTTCTCTATATATTCATACATCTCATCTGGTTTACGTGAGTGCTCTAGTCTCGGTGATATTATAGAAGTAGTGCCCTGTTGTCGCTTGCCTTCGATTGTTTTATATGGTAGCTTGCCCTTGACTGCAAATATACAATGTTCAGTTTGCCCACGGAAATACTGACCTAGCCCGAATCTATCTTTAGTCCATGTTATCATTGTTATATATCGGAACCCCCACCCATCTACCACTTTCAATGCATCTGGTAGATGATTGTTTGTCGTCCACATATACAAATGGCAATTTTCATCTGATATATCGTCTATCCACTTGGACATCTCAAGTATTTCCTTTGTCTTCATAAGTGGATAATGTTTGTCAGCACCTCTCTTTATTTTACCGCCGCCTGACTCATTCCAAGGCGGGTCGGCGTATATTGTTTTATATTTCATGTTGACCTACTCAAGCATCAATGATGATATATGGTCGGCGAAATACACAAGCATTACTTCTGGGTAATTTGTTTTTATAATGTTCTCCTTTTCTCTGAATGATTTATCATAGTTACCCATATGCCAGCGTATGCACATTTGTTCTAATGGTGTGAGTTCTATCAGTTTCTGCAATAGTATAACTGATTTCTCACCGTGTCCCAAAGGCAGTGAATCCTTTTTCTCAAATGGTGTTTTTGCTAGTTCTCCATTCTTCAATCGCTTCTCTTGGTATACAAATTGCTTATCATAGTCATGCAACAGTGCAATCAATTTAACACTGTCATCTGGTATTGGGCTCCCACTATATTTATTTAACATATCAAGTGTTTCATATACATTCAGTGAATGCTTAGCAAGTCCACCTGTGCATGACATGTGGTAACGAGTGCTAGCTGGTGAAGTGAAATAACCGTTTAAACGCATGTCACCTATTACATGCTCAATTGATTCTCTCTCTGTGCTTCTTAAAAGCCTGACTATTTTCTTTTCGTTTGCATAAATCTCTTCATCTGTTATCATTATATCATATCCCTTATTTTCTCAAGTCTATCGGTTACATAGCTATAGCAACCACAGTCCAAATTAGCCTTATTTATATCAATGATTAAATCATCTATTGATTTTATTATTTCAGTCTGTCTCATTTTAGCTGCTACAGCATACTGTAGTCCATCTGCTAACTCTTCTATTGTCTCGTCTATCCAATTATAGTCATCACAGTAGTCTATACCCTGTCCATATTTGTTATAGCCTTTGTCCTGTTTTTCTATAATTGTATCAATTACCATTCGCTCAGTTTCACTTACACCGTTTCGTTCATCTGTTCTATAATTATTCATTTATATTGCCCCAGTGGTCATAAAAAAACACTAGACATCCAATCACATGCATAATTAACAAAAGCCCCACAGTGGGCTTCTATGTTAATCCTCATGGGCATTATCCATGATATCTACATCTATTATAACCCTATATTCAATTAGTCCACTTGAATCTAACCTCATGTTATCTTCGACCATATGACCCACTGCCACGTTGCCATTCCGATCCATCATCAAAATTGGTTCCATGTGATTGAAATGTTCTATCATTAAAATCTTCTCCATTATTATTTATTTCCACCGCATACTATTCTATCGTACCTACGATTCTTCTTTTTAATACCATATTCACTTATCGTCTGACCGAAGTCCTGTGGCATTTTCAGGTCGTGTACTTTGAATTCGTAATCTCCGTCTTTACAGTCTAACACTGTGTACCCAATGTCACAACCGACGTTCTGCTGCTTTCGAATGTAGGCGTCTTTATATTTCCAACATGGATTTATAATACCAAGTTTGCTCTTCCAAAGCACAGCGTGTGAATAATGTGTATGTGCTCTCAGGAATATATCGATATTACCATATTCTTCGTATTCCAATACAGTGTTTACCATATCTTTATTCAGTGGATTGCTTCTTGTATATGGAACACTAGTGAACCCTGTTTTATGTCTTGCGTGTATTCTGACGCCACTGTATGTAAATATAGCTTCATCGTCGAATGTACCGCCGAGTTCAGTCATCGTCATTTTATCTCTATTCTCATGACGACCAGTGTGATACTCTGAACCAGCTGTGCCATGATATACATCGGCGTCTATCATCGCTAATAGTTCGGCTGCTGTAGATGCTTGTATATCAGCATCAGTCGTCCAAAGTCCTTTACCGTTTTCAGCTTTATTCTCGCCGTCACAAAGGTCACCGTTGCAAATACAGACGTCGATGTCATGTGTATTGCACATGTCCTTCCATCTATCAAATAGATATTTCTGTATGCCATTGCTTTTGACTCTGTTTCCATTGTCAAGTCTTACGTTATTAGGCATTATTCCAACATCTGACCCGATATGTAAATCGTTAACTACCAATATCTTTGTTATTCAATCACTTCCAAATCCTAGTACATATTCTATCATATAAACCATGTGCCATTAGAGTACGATTTAGTGCCCTCAGTGCCCTACATTCGTATCTAGTCGATCTTCTCCGTTGTTTCATTGTTTATCAACTCTAGTCTATACACCTTTTGACTTCTATTTTTCAACCTATACAATGATATGTGTATTTCTGTATTATTGATAACCACATCTTTATCCTGTAGTTTGCTTATATATACACCCATTGTCTTACATTCCGATTGTAGTATATCGGTACTATACTGCTTCTCGTGCATGTTTTCATAATCAAGTACATCTATTGGTACAAAGGTGAAAGAATTGGTTTTACAATATTCTAAACGCTTGTCCAGAAAAGAAGAAAAGATTTCGGGGCAGTCTTCTGCCACGACCGTTTTTCTCTTTCTATGTCTTCGTGCCATGTTCATTCCGCTCTTGTAGCTCTAATCTTCTTCTTGGTCTCAGTTTTATCTATGTTGTATTGGTTTATAAAACTTTCCCTGTCACATTCGTCAACTTGGTCTAATCCGGATTCATATTCGTCAACGAATAACACAGCCGACCCACATTCAATACACTGGTATCTAATGGTGCCGCTTGGGTACATCAGTCTTATGTGTTTTGTGAGCGGTGGGTCACGTAAGTCTTTCTTATAACATTTACCCCTGCATTTCCAAAGGACTTCATCTGGTTTTATATTGTTTTCTATTGCAATAATCCATAGACCAAGCTCGGTCTTTGCTCTTCTATCGGATTTATAATATATTGGCATTGTAATATTCCTCTACTGCTATTCTAATGTCCTTGCAAAGTTCATATGGTATTTTACCACGTTCAATTGCATTTTTTGATCCCTGTATACCACATCTACTTCCCCTAGGTGCACTTTCATGACATGTCATACCGTTCTTACATGGCTCACGTAATTCAAGTGTTGGTATGTTGTGCCATATATCAGTCGGTTTCATGTTTTTACTGCCGTATTGACAATATGTTATTTTACTATGATCAAAATCATCACCTATTTTAACCATTTCAGTGAATTTTCTTAGTTTGCCAACTGGGTTCTCAATTGTAAATAATGTTGGCTGTATGTTGTATACCATGTCAACCATTTTTTCTCTAATCTCATCGGCTTTAGCGGCTTTGATTGATTTAGGTGAACCGTCTTTGTTCCTATGTTTAGATATTGCAGCTATACTATATGTCGTACAGTCAGGTGAAAAGTGTATATAGTCTATCTTATCCCACCCACTGTAAGACAGTATATCGTCTATTTCTATGTCAATGTAGTCAACACATAAATCAGGTGAATGTATGTCATCCCAGTCCAATGTAATTACATTATGTCCATTACATTTAAACTCGTTTCCAATTGATTTAGTACCACAGAATATATCTGCTACATTAAGTATCATGCTGGCTCCGTCTCTCTGGTGCGTCATATTTCATAATTGCCATTTTCGTATGCTTGAGACAATATACGTCCTCAAGTTTACTTCTTTTCCTACGTTTTCTACCAGCAGCCAATGCATCAGCTTGACTCTGGCTTATCTCTACAAGTTCATTACACATCGCACATTGTACTTTCGGCATTATCATTTCTCCTTGATTAATTCATTCACATTTACTATATCCACACACTTTACAAATACTACAACCAGCTTCAAACACGATTTCACTCTTGCATTCTGGACAGCTGTCGACAGATGTATCCTCTATTTCAATAATTGGTTTATAAAAATCTTTTATAGCATTCATTATTGCATATGCACAATTAGAACCACTGCTTAATTTATCTCCGTTAGCACGTGCTCTAACGAAACTGGAGCATGCACCGACTCCATCAATTGCTTTTTCTATGTTATCAAGTGACCCGCCAAGTCTTATCATACCAGACATTGCTATAACAAGCGAATCAAGTGAGCGTTCGCATCCACCCTTACCAGAGCGTTTCATGTAAAGCTCCTGTAGTTTACCAGTTGATTTACTATGTCCAATGAATAATGCTATTTTACCACATCCTGTATATATCTTACGCTTGATGTAGATTGTATCACTGTCAAGTTTAGACCATTGTCCACGTTTGTATTCTGTATTTGACTTACTGGATTCACCCGTTGTCAGTATACCCTCTCGGTTACTTCCTTCTCTGTGAACGGTGACACCTTTAAGACCCATTTTCCACGCTTGTATATAGACATCCCTGACGTCTTCAACTGTTGAATCGTTTGCTAGATTAACTGTCGATGATATCGATGAATCTATAAACTCCTGCCATATTGATTGTGTTAGGATTCTATGAATTGGTTTTATTTCAGAAGCAACTATGAATTCACTTGGATATTCACATGAGCCGTGACTGTCTACATACTGCTGCACAATTCCGGGTCTCATAACATAAGACTTGTCTTTATCATGTAATGACTCAGTTCGTCTATTGTATTCAAGTGCAAACAATGGTTCAATTCCACCACTGACATCTAGCATAGTGCTAATGCTACCAGTTGGTGCTATCGATAGTATACTAGCGTTTCGTAGTCCGTTATCTGAAATCAGTTCAATCGTCGACTTCGATAGATTATGATTTACAAACTCCGATGACAATGTATCTTCTTTTACATAGTTGGGAAATGCACCAAATGTTCCAGCTAATTTAGCTGATTCCTTAAATGCATTATCACACATGAACGACGCCAGTTTATTTGTGAATACAATGGCACTGTCACTGCCGTATCTAAGATTCATTTTTATAAGCATGTCAGCATAACCCATCACACCTAATCCAATTTGTCTCCAGTCCCTAGCTGCATTTCTTTGTTCTTCTAATGGGTGACGTGGTATACCCTCGTCCAGAACAGCGTTAAGAGCTCTCATAGCAACCTCTATTGTTCTACCGAACATATCAAAGTCAAACGTACCATTTTCACATACCATCTCACTTAAGTTAATACTGCCGAGTAAACATGCACCGTATGCTACCAATGGTACTTCACCACATGGATTGAGACCAACTAGTTCATAATTACTATAATGCGACATTGCATTCCAGTTTTCAATTCTATCCCAGAATGCGATCCCTGGTTCTGACCAATTATAGTTAGCATCAACTAACTCGTCGAACAACTGACATGCATCAACTGTTTTATTGTATGTAGTATCATTCCTCGTAAACAATTGTTCATATGGTTCTTTGTTTTCGACTGCTAACATAAACCCATCGTTCATACGTATGGATAGATTGGCTTTTAATAGAGCATCGTTAGATGTCTTAGCTGCAATGAAATCACCTATCTCAAAATGTTCACATGACATCGATAGCATTAATGCACCCAATGCTATCGAATGATTTACACGTGTTTCCACGTGGTTCGGACTATATCTTACGTATAATATACGCTCGGACGCTTCTCTGGTTATTAAGACTGTCGCCAGTCTCCAGTAGTCTCTACACCTTCCTACTCCGTAGGCTTGGCTCGGTATTACCATATCATTAGACACAGGCTTCACCGAATTCATCCAATTCAAGACGCAGTGCAACTGCTTTATCATGTTTACGATTTAATACAACAAAGTCATCTGAATAAATATATTCGATGAATTTCAGTACGTCACATCTGCTACTGAATTCGAGGATGTAACAATCCTCGCCTTTCTTTGGTCGTATTGCGTTTGATATACCAATTTTAATCAATATCTTCTGTACACCCAAAAGGATATTATACTGTGAGGTGAATGATATTTTGTGCCATACTCTGTCTCTATCCTTCCGTCTACCCCATGTTATACAACCGTCTGCGTCAAATATACCCAATATCATATAACGCTCTAGTTCAACTGGTATTATAGGAACATTTCTGTCTGGTTTTCGACATCCCCCAACGTGTTTGTTGATATGTTTAACAAACTCGCGATTTGATATAGATGTCCTCGCTCGTGGGAATAGTCTCTGTGATTTAACCATTTTATCTGATGTTTGATAATTAGACCCAATGTAATCAGATATATATTCATGTATACATACATCTCGGTTTGAAGTACATAACGATACTGTGTCATTTGTTATGTATCCATCTGCCAATATAAATCCAGTTATATATGCCGTCTCCTTACTTCTAATTGATTTAAATTCAGAAATATTTTTGTATGTAGGATTGGCATCGTTTGGATGTTTGATTAGTATATCTTTATTCATGATAATTACTCCTACTCTATATATTTTCGGTGTAAAGCAAATGTTAGTTAACGTCTCCCATCTTGACCTATCAGTGCAGTAGTTGTATTGAATAGCTCAGCGAATGACACTGCTCCACTTGTTGCCCTAGCTGCATTGTTTATAGGCGTTCCAACTGGTGATAATTTGCTTAAATCAGTACCACATCCACCGCCGTATGAATATGTTCTTGCTATGTCAGATGATGTCTTATATATCGACTCAAGTGTATCCTCAAGTGGAAATACATAGCAATTGGATAGACTAAGTTTCCTGTCATTGATTCCCCTAGCAGCCAGTATTCTACCAGCGAACATGAATTTCTTTTCGTATATTAAATTAGCTACATCCGTGTCACCATTTGACACTCTTGTCACCCAGTCATCGAACGACTCGTCACCGTTTCTATATTTTTTATTCCATATATCGACACCTATATCTGTGTCGAAGTAATCATTTGCTTCCATTTGTTTATTCTCCTTTTATAAGTTCTGGAGTCTCGTGAATGTTTCCAATCACTTCAAAATCATCGACTATGTTTTGTGATATGTAGTAAAAATCCAATGGTTCCAAATCCCATCCTGTCATCGCACCAAAAGCACATTTTTCATTACTATACATAACGTGTGGATATTCCCAACAGTCGTATAATACTGAGTCTAATATATCACCTTCATAAATTTCCTTTCCGTTCTTATCATGAAGTCCGGTAAACTGTCCGATTGTTGTTCTATCATGGATATAATATCTCACTAGCTCCCCCTTTTCCTCTGCAATTATAGCATGAATTTTTCTGATATATTCAACGAGTTTTGTGTAATATCCATATACCCATTTACTATGTTCGTTGTCATATCCTCTGAATTTTATTTCTCTCATAATCATTCACCGTTTAGAGCATTGTTTGTTATAATCTGTTTCAACACTGTAATACATCTTTTAGATATCAGTCGACGTATTTGTTTTACGTCTATACAGTGTTTGCTTATCAATATGTCATCATAATGTTCTTCTACAATATCCTGCCATACAAGATATGGCAACCACTGCATCAATGGCATATCCAATTCATTTCCATCGTCTACCAATTTAAATACTTGTTTATCAATACGTGCATTTGTACAATACTTTGCCACTATTCTCTGGTCATCGTTAGTTATATTTCTTCCGTTGGCACCGAATGTATTTCGATTTACCTCTTTAAATTTAGTCGTTACCAACTTGCCGAATATTTGTTTATTGTAGTTTTTTATGACAATTCCTTCTGCTTTAGTAGATGCAAACTCCGACTTTGGTACAGAAGACTCGTCGAGTTTTCCGGCTCCTGAAGCTGTACCTTCGTATAAGATTGGTACGAATGGTAGGTTCATGTATTCAAAGTCAGTTTTTGCCATGTCAGTTGGTACGAAAGTTCCATCTGGGTGTAATATGTCGAATCCTAAATACGGTGGAATGCTGTCCCAGTCATAGTCTAATGAATGTTTTATACAGCATTCCCCATAGAAAATCCAACCGTTGAAACTTGAGAGGTCAACATCACTTGTCTTTTCCAATATAAAATCAACACATCGTTTCCAATTGCCACCTATCTCAGTATCTGAATCACCTATTGAATTATTTCGACTACCGAATATAATTTTACCGTCTTCAGTTGGCATGAACCTAAAGTTCGCACCATCTATCTTCTCCTGTATATAAATATAATCAGATGGATCCAATAGAAGTTCCCATGTATCCTTGGTTCCAATTGTTTTTATTTTTGGATATTTATGGAATGTCATAGTTATTCTCCTTTAATCAAATATCCCATCTACGTCCATGAAATGGTTTCCATTTGAGAAAACAAATACATTTTCATGGAAGTCATCGCCGTTCTTATGGTACCATTGGTAGTTTCTTTGGTATATACCAGCTCCTGTTATCCAATTGATTCTATCTTTTGTCAGTTTAGAGCGGTGGCCATTTGGTGTTATCTTGTACATATTGTTTTTATATACCGTTACTATTAACGTGTTCCATAGTTTAATTAGTATTTTATCATTTCTTTTATATGCATATGTATGCTGCTTTATGGTAGCGTATTCATTGCGTGCGTTTTTTATCTTATTGTCTAAATATTCATAACTAATTGGCATTTGGGTCACCTCTGTACATACATTTACCATCTTTGTATATGTAATTGAATGCTTTCTTTAGATTGGTCGGCATGAATTTATACGGTACACTTGTTACTAATGTAGTATTCAGTCCAAGTGACTGTGCATATAAGTTGATTAATGTAAGCGCCTTTGACTGTTCGACTGGGTCACATCCAGTAAATATAACATCTTCGACGTCATTGGATACCTCGTCAATTTCCTTCTTAAGTTCACCGACATTGGTCGACTCACCTACACACTTTGATCCCCATATCACACAAAAGCAATTATCATATATGTCACTGTCTATTAAAACATTAGTAATTGTCCAACATTTCACATCGTCGTTCATATTTCACCGTCTCCTACCACCGATCTTTCGATTTTCACTGTACAGTTTTTACATATATATGTAACATTGCTATACGGAGTCCTTATTACTTCCATTTTTAGATTATAACTGTATTCATATGTAATTGATTGAACCAATAAACCACCATTGCAGAATGGACAGTTAAAATTACTTATCATTTGACACTCCGTCCGTACTTCCATATCCACCTGTTCCACGTGTAGTTTCACTCTCATCGAATTCATCTAATTCTACAATTGAAACATCTGGTATCTCACATAGCACAGCCTGTGCGACATTGTCTCCCCTTTGAAGATTCATGATGCCTTTGTACCCACGGTTGTACAGTATTACACCAACTTCCCCTCGATAGTTACTGTCTATTGTACCGATGCCCTGTGCCACGACTATACCACTGCCTTTGGTTCCAATTGCATCTGGGTTATCAGTTGACATACCGCTTCTACTCCTGATTTGAATCTCATATCCTTCTGGTATGCGACATGCCCACCCAAGCGGCACCACAACTGTCTCACCCGGATATATACGGATACTATTGGGTATTCTCATTTCCATACCACTGTCTCCGATGTGGCTATACTTTGGTACAAATGCATCTTCTCTTAATTTAAAAATTCCCAATGTTACTACTTCTGTCATGTTATTCCCTCGTGTATGTCCTATCAATAATACGTTCCAATCTAGATATTCTACCGGCCAGATCGTCAGTGTAGACATTCGGTATCCCATTGTATGTTATATGTATATGACTAGGCAATATATCATCCAACCCAGTGCCAAATATAATTATATTAGCAAGCTTAGATTTTAAATATATATCGGTTTCGGATATACCAAATGCTTCATCAATTACAACTATATCAGTTCCCGTGCCACTCAAGCCAACTGATGTATTATGACAGTATCTGCCATTTCTATTAATACGATGCGTAGGCACACATACATCATGTTTATACTTATTTTGTATATACAAAACAGTTTCTGTTTTACCTGATTGTCTTGGCATGTCTACCAAAACAATATTGTCTAACTCTAGTGCATTTTTAATTACATTGTATAATTTATCATATTCATCTGTTTCCATTTTATTCACCAACTGTCACTGTCTGTAACTTCATGTTCAATGTTGCCCATTTTTTCGGACAATTTCTTATCTGCGTCTTCTTGATTTTCTGCATTCACATGTATTCTGAAGTATCCACTGTATTCAAATGTTTTCATATTGTTCACACGTCATCCTAGCATCGTATGCATGTGCTTCACATACGTTACCAATGTTATTTATCATGTTCTCTGCGTTTGATTTAGCACCACCAATGGTACTACTATCTACCATCATCATAACTTCGACTCTAACTGTATATGTATATCCCATTTTATTTAAACTCCATTATTTCATTTAAGTTTGTATAAGACCTGGACTGCTTTGTTTCGACAAAAGCATCTACGTAATCCTGATCGCTGCATCTTATGTGTGCACTTGATATTATATGCAGGTACTCGCCGATTTCCATACCAAGCATTCCAGCCATTGCTACCTGTAGTGCCCTGAATCCAACTGCATCACTTGGAAATGCAAGTGCTACATCGTTGCTACGGAACACTGACATGAAATTCAATTTACCATTGTCAACTTGAAAGTCAACTCCAACACAACATGGAACTTCTCGACCAGTGCAATCGATTGCATCTATATCAGTACTATTGAATATAGGCGTCCAGCATCTTCTAGACGATGGCTCCTTCTTTAATACAGATGCATGGACAGCCAGTGCATTGTTGTTTCTCAGTCTATCCCCGTAGCTATAGTCGAATTCATTTGCCATTTCAACTGCTGACTCCGTTTTAACTATTGAATTAGCAAAATATTTAGCCTGTTCAATGTTAGGAGCGCCTAAGATATTTATCTTCGGGTGATCGATGTCACCATTGTTATTAATCGGCGGTGCTATTCTAACTGTGACACCGTATACTTGTTTAGAAACATCGTTCCGTTGGTCTACAGCTGTCTTCCCATTTTTATTTACAAGTTTTACTAGTTTGTGATATGCATCTGTTATATCAATTGCATCAATGTTTTTGTTTATATTGTTTATTTTATAGAAATCATTCATCATAATCGCCTGTTATGGTTATATGAACATCTCCAAGTTCATCAACTAAAATCTCGTTTATTTCAATGTCCTTGTTATTAAATGCGTCCATTGAATCTATGCTCTTTTTGACTATCGTTTTGATATATTCACCAAGGGATTTACCATATGTACACGTATCGTATATAGCATCGTCCGGTAATTCATTTGTTTTCATAGTTATCATCCTATACATGTTCCCATTGTATTTAACTTTAGCCATCGAGTTCAATCGTTGGCGACATTACTACTACATTGTCTTTATAATATGTTATAATCAAAACACGCCCGCTTTTATATGTACAAGTCGACGCAGTTTTTATATCTTTATACATATTGGTATTCCAGTATAACCAACTTTCATGTGTATACTGTTCTAAATCCCCGTATGTATTAACGAACCAATTGTGAAGAGATGAATCTGGTTCCCTCAGTATATTTGGGTCAAGTTCAATAAAGTCACCCCAATCTAAACCAAGTGCCTTTTTTGCATCATGTATAGATGCAAATTTTAATATTGTTTTGTTTTTATTAATATAGAAATCTACATCATTCAAATTCATGAGATACATAGGTAATACAGCAGACGAATCGTCGAAATCGTCTATCTCATTTTTGAACTGGTCTATTTTAGCCACAACCTCTAGCCCTACAGTGTCTAAAACACATGGCAACATATAGGTAGATTCTATGTATTGTTTCAATAAACTAATATCAGCTGCTTCAAGTGCTCTCATGTTTCCTCGTTTCATAATCATCGAACAGATGTTCAATTGCATCGTTATATTTTAGATAACCATGTAATTCCATTATATCTCTAAGTCTGTCATCGTTATGTTTTTTTAACCATATAGATTTACCCATTTAAATCACATCCATTGCAATAATCTCCTATTTTATCATATGCATCTGTCTTAAGTTTGTTACATGTGAAACGATTGTAGTTCCATAGTGAATCTACCATATAAAGAGTTTTCATATAATCGAAATCACTTTGATACTTGAAGCATTCTGTTACCTGTTCACGTGTATATCCTGCCCCGTGCTTAAGCTCAGGTACAAGTGCACATCTAAGCAAATGTCCGCTTGTACCAGTCATCTTAATTTCACCCGTTGCACATGCTCTCATACACCTACGAACACTTGTTGGCAGTACACCAGTGGATGTACCAATTTTAGCCTGACGTTCATCTGATAGTTTATTTATATACTCAGATTCATCGTAGTTGTTAATGTCGATATACCTAAGTTCAGAACAAAAGAGTTGCATTCTAGAACGGCTCCCGTTCTTTCTGTTTATTCCAAATGGAAGCTTAACTAGATTTCCGAATTGTTTTAACTCAGTTAACTCTGGTTGCTTAGGATAAACCTCGACATTCAACCCATGCGAAAGCTCCCGACCAAAGTAATAAGCTTTAACTCCCTTTGTTCTGACCAGAAATATCCAGAAGTGATACGAATGTTCACTACCACTCGATTCAACCACAAATGGTATACCGTTCTCACTGAGCCTACAGAAGACCTCGAACGATATAACATTCGCCTTTACTATTTCATCGTCACCATGGGCGTCTATATCAATGCAGAGCCATGTTACAGTGTCGTCTTTCTCCATTTGATACGAACCAATTGTTATATCACCGTTCAAATGTTTTTCAATTGTTTCATCGCTCAGTTCTTTGAATTGTCGGATGTATCCATATTCTGACTGTGTTGCATATATATCACGTCTGTTTACATATAATTGCATGTCATAAGGATCCACAATCATATCACCAAGTTCAAACGATATCAGACTACCACCAATCGTCCTCTTTTTTTTGTTTGTATAACCATTCTTCATACTCTGCATAGTAGTCAGCTTGACACAGTTCATCACAGAACTGGCTGCAATCGTCTACTAATGTATGACCACAGTATCTACATTTATTTATCATCATTATATCACATAAAAAATAAAGATCGACTAAAATCTTTAAATAAATCATTATTCTTCTTGCGGACATATTCACTTCTTCTTGTGTAATATTCTCCAGAGTTCGTTCTTCCTATTCAAACTATCGAAATCCTTAGACAATACAGATACATCACCTCGTTTCATACGTTTCTGCAATTCAATTGATTCAAATACATATATCAATTGTTTTCTACCTGCTCCCATTCTACAGAAGAGAACCACATATGGTGCCCTACCAGTTCGACGTGAGAACTCTATCTGTCTGTCTAACTGATGTTCACCAGTGAATTCATCTGTTGTAAAATCACCATTGAAGTTTAGTGCATACTTACCCCGTTTAGCCTTTACTTCAATTGCTAGGTAATATTTATTTAACTGTGAATCAACCAATACATCCGTCCATTGTTTTACTCCTTTTGATTGTTTGAGTCTATACGCAAAAGCTTTTATTTTTTTCCGTATGAAAAAGTTATTCAATCTGTCACATGATATATTCTCACCATGACCAGCCATTGAACCACTTTACCCCTGTCAATTCTAAGTAGTTTTTTACTTTCTCTTTAAATTCAACGAGCCGCTGCTCGTCGACTATTATGCCATCTCTATATTTAAGTATAATATAGTTTCCCATGGTACCACAATTATTCACATGTATCCTTCTAGGTCGTTGCCATCGGTTGAATCGTACTTTAATATCTCATCTAAATCAACTTCGTCTTCATCTGTGTCGAATGTGAAACCATCTGCCTCAGCGTGTTCGTCTCTTGCATCGATTGCATCAGATGGACTTGTTATATATACAAACATCTGTATATCCATCAGTTTCATATCGATCTTCTGTCCATCGATTGTCATTATACGTGTCATCATATGTCCATATGGTACAAATCCACCTACTGCATAATTAGCCACATAATGACATTCGATTGTGCTACCTGCTTTAGTTACAACGTTCAAATTATGTTTTAATCCTTCATTCATCTTTAGGCTCCCGTTAAAATATATTTATCATCTAATTGTTTTATGTGTCCAGATGTTTCCATCTGTTTCAATACATCAACCACATCAAAGTATGTAGCATTCATCAGTCTTCCCTGGTAGTCTGGTTCATTCAATATACCATTTGCTATTCCTGTTCTCGTTGTATTATTGTTTGGCTCGGATAACCACATACGAACACATGACATTATACCAGCTTCCTTCTCACTTATATTTGAGCTAGATACAGCCGGAACAGCATCAAGTTCTTTAACAGCAAACTCACCTTCTATATATTCACCATATGCTTTTATATCATCGAATGTATTTCCTGTTAATATATCAACTATCTCACTTTTATCCAGTTCCCATATTATATCCCAATCAACCTTGAGTTCAATTACTTGTTTATGTGGGTTACTACTGTAACTATAGCCATTTGCACTTGTTTCCCGTGTAACGTAGTTTTCATTGTACAGTTTATCCAATCTACGATTCAATTCAACTCTAGTTAGCTCAGCCAACCCACATATTTGCAAGTGCTTTGTAAGTGATTCCTCTGATTGCTGTGGATTAGTACACAATCGTCTGTATATTGTCATGTCTATGTAATCAATAGACATTGTAGTTGCTCTAAATAAATCAAACATCACCAATATATTTGCAACGTCTTGTGCGTTTGCAACAATCACACCATCTGATAAATCACGGTTCATCCAGTTGAGCCTAGCAGATGCCTTTATCATACTCGAGATGATATTAGCATGTCGTTTACTGACAGCTTTACTGTGGTTGACCATGTCAATCAATGCATATGTGTAGGGAATTACCACGTCCATATCAACTTCACCAAGTGATTCAATTGAACTCATCAGCTCATTCTGTAGTTCAGTACAAGGTTCAAACTTATACTGATGTCCAAGATATTCAACTGACGTAGCACCGAATTTCAATGCAGCCACGCACCTATTTATTTTATAATTCTCAACAATTGGTGTCACGAATACACGAGATTCTAATTCCGGGTCGATGTCTACCTGTGCATACGTAACAGTGTACACACGCTTAGGCTGTGGTATTCTCTCAGTTGTTCCCTGAACAGTGACCTCATATACAAATTCAGCATCATCACCACTAAGTGACTTCATATATTCCAATATCGGTTTACCGAGTTTCTGATATTCACCAAGTTTGATTATACGAATTTCATCGTTATCCCTGAGTGCATCGCTGTATATAAGAGCTTTATCTGATGCACTGGTGATGTTATGTTGGTGTGCTGGATTAAACAGTCGATGTGCAATGTTCTGTAGATGTGTTTTGCCACCGCTCAATTCACCTACGATAAACGACGGGACATATTCATTCGGTCTTTTAGAATATGCAGTGGCTAAGCATAGTATAACTGATAGGAACTGTGCCTCGTTTCCTACAATATGGTGTCTACCATATTCTATTATTTTTCTGCATATGTCTTCTGTCATTGTATCACTCTTTTAATCTACTCACGATGAACTCCATCATCAAAGGACTACACACGATTAAATTATCCGGTAGTTTAGAATCTGTTAGTATCTTTAACGTACCGTTTTTAACCTTTGTATCTAAAGCTTTTTGATATTGAAATTCTTCATCGGTTAATACATCTTTAACTACCGTCATATTTTTTACCAGTGTATGTAAATTCACCGCAATCGCCTGACATCTTCTTTATTTCGTCCAGTGTTATTGAATATGGATCTACAATTGTCACTGGGTTAGTCCAGTTATTACCGCCCGTAAGTGAAACGAATAATACATCTTTTATACCCACACGTGCAATTATGTAATCACCCATGCTCGCTTCTTCAAATATGTCACCGATTTTATACGTCGGTTCTACGTATGGTACCAATCTCATATAGGATAGTGTATGTACACTATCTGATATTACATATTTACTACCACCTACTGTAATAACATCGCCCATTTTATAACACATTTATATCACCTGTTAAAACAGAGGGATTATTGTCCTCTGCTTGTATAGTATTGTTTTGCGATTGCAAGTGCTTCTGCTGGAGACTTGCCAAATTCTGTTACGATCTTCTGGCCAGCTACATATACCTCAAGTCCATTTCCAAACGACAGGTCAAGTGATGCCTTTATGTCATCTGGTATTTCAATTGCAGTAGGTGTATCTACTGACTGGTCGTTTGAGATGCGCTCTTCGTATCCCCATGACATGTTGTGGTAGCGCTTACGAGTGTTTGTCTGACTGTCGACAACAACATCTTTGCTGAACCACACTGGTTTGTTTTCGAACTGTGGTTTTACACTGTAGTAACCGGTTTCAGGGTCAGTCATGAGAAATACATTCATAAACTGTTTTCCCCATACGTTCTTGTTAGGTGCCTGATTTGTGCTGACGTGGAACAAATAATAATCTTCTTCATTTGTATCGTCCAGCATCACATTCAAATATTCACCGTCATCGTTCTTACCTGTTCTAAGGTCGCTGATGATGACATTTCTAATCCTCTGCCCTGGTTCAAGTTTGACCTTTGTTCTGTCATGGTCATATTCTTTAGGTGCCTGTGGTTCGTCGCCGGTTGGTTTGTATGTTTCTATTGCCATATTTAATTCTCCTTTATTTAGTCTTCTAAAATACAATTGTGGTCTAACGGCATATGTTCAGTGACATATAGCCTATCGTTGCTAGCTTTTTGATATACAATATCTATGCCATCGAATTCTCTTATTTCATCAAGCATATCATTTATATCACGGATATCACCACGGACGATGATACCCAATGTAGTTTCTAATATCCCATTATTCATTTATCTATGCCTCTCCAGCACATGTGTGCTTGCTCTAATATGCTTTAATGCTATAAATATCAATCGGTCGTTTACTTCTTTTGTGTTCCTCGAACTGCTACAAGTGCATTAGACAGTTCCATGCTACACCGTTTGGCAGATGCACATTTCCTACAATACATTCGATTGCCGTTTTCAATGTCGTCAATTGCTTCTTTAGCTTTCGTAATGAATTCCTCTGCTAGTTTGATAGCATCTCTGTATGGACGCTTGCCAATTTCCCTTTGTTCTCGCATTCTTGCTTCTATGTTCATAGTTATTCACCAACTGAATAAATAATATCCATCGTATACGGTTACGTCTTTCAGTGAACGTTCAATTGCATCAACTGATGGATAATCGGAATTACGTATTGAAATATGCGTGACCATGACGTGTCTACCGTGGCTGTTTATGGCATATAACCTACCGTCTGGCATCACACTTAGGTCAAACTTCCGCTGTTCTTCAATTGGTATCTTTCTAATTGTATTCGATTTAACCCTCAGTTCCTTCCAAAAAGAAGTGTCAGTGCTTTTGAATATAATTGTATCTCCTACTACTAACATGTTTTATTCTCCTATTAACTCACCGAAATGAGCGGCAACTATTGCCATGTCTTGTATGTTTACATATCCATCCTGATTAACATCGTATCTAGGTAGAGCGTCGTCGCTATACTCGCCGCTATAGTTGTTTGCAACTATAACAAGATCTCTAATATCGACAACTCCGTCTTTATTTACATCCCATCTAGGATGCACTGTAAGCACTGTAATTGTGAACTCGTCGTGTACCCATTGGTAATCATCTGAAACAGTCACATTGACGCTATATGTGCCTTCTGAAGCACGCCAGTATAATCTATCTGTGGCATCGTCAAATATCATTCCACTTGGTTTTTCTTCAACCCATATGCCAATGTCATCGCCATCAGTATCAGTAGCATTAATAGGCACCTCAAGAAATGTACCATCATCGATGATAATATCATCGGTGGGCTCGAGTTCAGGTGGAGTGTTAACTAGTATAGTCACGTAATCTGTACTAGATTCAACTTCATTTAAGTCGCTGTCTATTAGCATGACATTGTCAAGTTTTACAACGTAATAACCGGTTTCGTTACCTGCTATCATGTTAATCGTGGAAATTCTACCACGTTTATCAAATGAACCACCGCCTAATATAGTACCGAATCCGGTATTATCCTTGCTATTGAAATATGCATCGCCATTCAATAGTTCACCAGCTGTCATATTGACCATTGTAAAACTATCATTGTAAACAATGTCATACTGGAATCCAGTATAGTTTATCCTTGTCGAACTAACGTCGACTGGGAATTCATCACCTGGACTAACCTCGTCATCTGCATTAAGCTCTAATCCAGACGATATGTTAATGGTCAATAATATAACCATTAAATATATAATATATTTTTTCACATTTTATTCTCCTTTGAACATAAACTCACCACATGTACCAGTTGTTCTAACAGTTGGCAATACAGACATTCCATTGATTACTCTGGGTGGGTATCTGTAACAAAGTCCTTTATCTGTTAATGCAGTGTCTCTGAAATATTTACAATCTATACAATTATCCATTTGTTTTATCTCCTAGCAACAAAAACAGGTTTGCGTCTTCTATTAGAATGAATTTCAATATTCCATCCATACAGTTGCGCACCAGTATTGCTATAATCTGAAAGTATTTTTGTTATTTTTCTACGAGCGTTACCAACAGTAGCAACATCTGATACCCTTTTGTCTACCAAACTATTTGAAGAAAGGTAACATATGTTATGCTTCTGGCTAATAAGAAAGTCTTTTATTACATTTTCTACGTTCATAACCGATAGTTTTATATAGTATTAATCTATACTAAAGTATACAATTGCCAACAAAATAATGCTTAAGAATTCTAAAGTATAGAAATAACAAAGATTAATAAAGTAAACAATTGTATACTTAAGTAAACAAAAGTAAACAATTGTATACTTAAGTAAACAAAAGTAAACAATTGTATACTTAAGACTTCTTTGTTATTTCTAAACATTTGTAGACTAAAGTATACTTAATTATAACTTTCCAACGTCCGTTCCTTGCGTCCTACAATTGTAACAACGAACATTCTAATGATGCTTCTGTGACTATCGACAACTACTATTTTAAAGACGTCGTCGACGTTTACGACGTCGTTAAGTGAACAATCCACATCTGTCAAAACGGTGCAATAGTCGGTGTCAATGGTTGTCATGTCATCAATACACCTATTAACAGCATCGGCATAAGTAGCCTCTGCAAACTTAGGCAACATGTAGGAGTAGTGGAATTCGAACATTTTGATCACCCTTTACAACCATTCGTCAACATCATCAACTGTTATTTCATCTGCCTGTAGTATCATAAGCTTGTGTTTTTCGGTTTCAATGTCGAAAGATTCAATTAACTCATGTCTACGTTTTTGACTACATGCGTTGCTCGGTTTTGAAACATTGTCTATTTTTTCATCTTGTCGTTTATCCCTTATGGATTTTGACAGCTTGTATGATTCTGCATCCAAATCCTTGAGCTTATTACGAAGTGCGCTCATTTCCTTATCATATTTATCTAATTCCTCATATTCACTTGCATGTCTTTTCTTGAAGTCAGAGTGTATATTGCGTATAAGATCGCATCGCATCTGATTTCTTTTGTTTTCATAGTACTCGATTAAACTATTTTTTATATATTTAGCAGTTTTAGCCATGTTCAAAACACCTTATTTTCCATTATATTAAAGTAATGTTCTCTCTCCAGTTTCCGCTGATTCCAGCATGAAGTGCAGTAAAAATGATGAAGTGATTCTTTTATTTTTTCACCACATCCATCACAATAAACGACACTGTTTAGCCTACGCCATCTTTTCATTTTGTTTAATCGTCTTCTCCTGCTTATACTGTTTGTCATGTTCATCAACTATTGGACACCCATTGCACAGGCTCTATTTTTATGATTGCATCGTCTCCAAAAAGACATTTAGAATATTGTCTTAGTTGGTCACGTGACAATCCATTGATACTGTCATATGTTTTTAATACAATCTCCCATGTGGGATCCATCAACGAATAACAACTATTATATCTGTCATATACAACCGTATATGTGAATGGATGGGTACATTCTTCGTTCTCATGAATTGCAATTCTGTCACCGTTTTTTATACCCGGTTCGATTTTATGTGGTGTTTTTATATAAAACGGTGAATTGGGAAATATGGGCATTTCATTGTTTATCTCCTCTACTGTAGTTACCGTCGGAAGTCTTTCCATGATAATGGCAATATTTTTTTCATGCCTGACCAAACATGAATCAAAATTACTTGTTATCATGTATGTGAAAAGCTCACCGTGTATGTTCTCAAGTACCGTACCCTGTTTAACCTTGTTTTCAATCATAACATAATCGTCTAAATTTATAAACATTTCCATACACCTCTGTATAACATTACAGTATCATTAACTTTGATAGTCCCGTTCTTACGGTCGACTGCTAGCGATCTCTGGTATTCATTATCACGTACTATATCACTGACTGCTCTTATCATATTAGCAGTTATGTCGAGTGCTATATATATAACAGCTCTTGCTGTACATGGCAATTCTAAAGCATCATTTGGGTTAAAAAGAGTTGATTCGTAGAACTCTCTGTCTTCTTTTGATTCCAAGTCGATTACATATACTTGAAATAGCTCACCACCTAACCGACCGTCTATCAACCATTTAACACCTCTATCAACGGCTCGAGTGTAAATACTCCGCCTTGATTCTATGCTATCGGTACCTACCATTACAATATCTGCATTGAGCCGAGTTCTAGGTGTGATGAACACGGGCATTTTCTTAATTTGATTGCCTGTCTTCCGTTTGACTATTGCATTTGCTGCATTTACTTTGAACATTCCTATATGCTCAAAGTCAAAATTTTGATTAGGTAGATTATGCGGTTCTACCTTATCATTGTCATATACTGTCAAATCACTGAATCCCATTTGAGCCAAGTGTTCAACAAGGAAACTTCCGATTCCACCACATCCCGCTATAGATATACGTGGCTGCCATCCGTCATTTGGATTGAAAAAATCCAATTGTCTCATGTAGTCTATTTTAGTCATCGTCTACTCCATTTATCATTTCAAGTTCATATTCCATCAAGTCTGCAAATGTATAACACTTGTTATACCCAAGGTCACACCATTCTTCAACTATTTCTTCATCTGACATGTCAATCAACTGTTGAATTCCATAGTCTGATACCTCGTTCTCCATCAGTATACATGTTATAGCTCCAATATGTTCTTTATATGCATTCGATATTGGGATAGCGGTCTTATCGCCATTCTTTGAAGTTGTCTTCGCATACTTATTTGGGTAGCTTGGCATTTTAACAACATTAGTCTTCAAATGCTCAACTATTTCTTTTAGTTCAGGTGCATCTGGGTCATCTGGTATAATAATACATTCAATTGAATCTATTGATTCAACATGTGTACCAAGTGAACTATTCACAATTACATCTATACGACCGTTCATAGAATTACTTTTGTTAACACATATGTTAAAGGCATGTTTAACCCCAGTTGAACCCATGTAATTGTCAATCGTTTCGTCGTCCTGTCCACTGAACCCGGTTGACATATTGACATGTGAATGTATCCAACCGTTTATTGGTGTACCGTCCATATATGATTTCATTTGTACATCTGACAGAGCTTGACCGCCCCACTGACAAACAACGCCACTGACTTCCTGTGGAATTTGATATATGTTTTGCACCAGTACATCTCCAGATACCTCGAGATCATGTTGACATGATATCATCGCTCCAACTTCGACATCGATATTATGCACCATTGTATATATCTTCTCCCATATACTAGTGGGAATTAAAAATCTGAAATCTCTACCCGTTGGCACTGGTTCATAATTGTATTTATATGATTTTACTTGTTTATACGCCTTTCCCATTTAAATCACCTAACTCTAGTGCATTTTTTAAGTTCATCTACCAACATGCGGAATTCTGTATCATTCATGTGAACTGATTCTAGGTATTCAATGTATTCTTCTTCTGATTCAAAGTTTTCCTCTGGTTCGAACATTTCATGATTGTTTGGTACATCTGGTATAATATTATCTCTGAGTTTCATGAGTATCTCCCATATGTTCCTCGCATCGCATTCATTGTTCAGTCTATCAATTGCATTGCCGTCGTGTTGTAATAGACTAATACCGGTATACATATCATACCTACGCACGACACATTTTGTTAATTCTCGGATCAAAGAAACATACTCTTCAAACGAAACATCAACTCCATATCGGTAAATATCTACTAGGAGTACATTGGATCCCCAATCTATATGAGAGCATATCCTATCATGTGCACGGGCACTATATTGGAGTACGTTGCAATATCCATTCAGTACATGTTTAGTTGCATTTATGGGCTTGAGTTCATATATATACTCACAATTGTTGCATATGTGAGTATTACTGTTACTGCATTCGAAACACTCACATCTATCACATACATCTGACATATATGGACAATCGTCACATGGATTGACAGAAAATGGGTTCCACGTCGGAGAAGACATATTGCAAACCTTGAGCATATCAACAATAAGCTCTACCGCCATCGGTACATTCAATGCCTTTAACAATGTTTGCGGTAGTCTATAATCCCCCCAGCATATCTCACCGGTTGTGTATATATTTGGATGAGGACATTCCCAATCATGGTCAGGATTGCACTCACCTTCGACCCATTCAACAGGAAAAATACGCACATCAATACCTAATGTGGTTGGATATAAATACATGTACAGTTCTCCCAGTTCACAGCTTAAATCAGGGAAATCATTTGCAATACATGTAATGTTTTCGATCGTCAAAACAAGACAATCATGCCGGCTGAATATTATTTCATCTGAATCATCTTGGAAATCCACCTGTATGAAGAACTCAATCCATTTCACATATCTAGCACCTGTAACATGCTCTATTTCCATAAGCCGCTCGAGTAATTCGCTATTAGACGGGAATATAATATCATTGAAATATTTACCCGTCTCTTTATAACATTTGAATAAAAACGGGTCATGTTCTTCTTGGTTTTCCACTACACCGCATACGTCCATATTTCGCATATATACACCTCTTTTGATATTTAAAAAAATAAAAATAGTGAACGGGTTTAACCGTTCTAACCGTTCTTGATCTGTGCAGCTGTAACTGTCACAAAATTAATGACCTGGTTTTCACCGGTTTCATCGACTATGTAAGTATCGACTTTTACGCCACCTACATTACTGCCGATTATACTATCTGCTACCTTAACAGCAATGTCTACGTCATCGTATGCTTTAATAAGCACGTCACCTACAGTCCTAATTCCACAGACTGTGACTCTCTTAATCTCATCGCCGATACCGACATTTACAATATATTCTCTAGTTTCCATATTTTTTGCTCCTTTATTTAATTTGCGACCATTGAAGCGTGCCCAAATTGAGCATAATAGCAGAAACAATAGGTCTTTACAAATAAATAAAAGATGTTGTAGATAACATCTATTCAATTATTGAATCTATAAGCTCTTCAGCTGACTTAAATCCATCGAAGTCAGCACCTTCAATTGCACTGATCTCGATTTTCCGTTCAGCATAAGAAGAAGCCACTTTTTCAAGTGACCTCTTCCACTTTCTATTCATGCGTTGACCCACCCATCAACTACATTGAATATCGTTCCAGACGGCATGATTATTCTACCGTCAACAATTCCATGTTCGGTCTTCACGTCTATTGCTAGTTGGTGCAAATTGCGCTCAACTACCCTCTCTACTTCATCACTGCCGATGAATATATCGGCTTCATGGTACATGTTTACAATCGAATCTCTAAATTCAACAACTTCACTTTCATCTATATACATGTTTATCATTTTCAAAACCTCTTGTATTTATTATTTAAAGCATTTATTAATTTATTTACATTACCTCTATCAGCTCTTCTGCTAAAGAGGTTACCACTTGAAACGTTTTCAATTACTTTATTGTTCATATGAACAACTGCTTTTTGCAGGTATCGACGTTCGACTTCTGCAATACTGAAACAATTTTCATAAGCCCGGATAGGCTTTGATCTACGGGCTGTATATACATATCCAACACCATCACGTATATCATAACTAAGTCCATCTACGCTATACATTTATACCCCCGGGGTATCCCAGTGTTTCATTTGAAAATTCTTTCTGTGGGATAAATCCACACAGAAAACAAATGTTTAACTGGTCGCCCGATTATACTTCAGTTCTGTACTAAATATGAAGTCACGATTGAATGACTACCATATGTGGCTTTAAAACTGTCACTGGCTTCAGCTCTCGATGATGCCATTAATGTGAGATTCAACTCACACATTCTAACGGGGTCAATCCCCTTCAAATAATATAAATATTTATTCATGTTTAAAACCTCTAAATTTTAAAAATTTTGCAGGAAATTCGGCATACTACTATATTCCCACTTGAAAACTATATTAATTTTTATAACGATGTTTTTATAAAAGTATTAATATAAAAACATTAATATAAAAATATTAATATAAAAGTATTAATATAAAAACATCGTTATAAAAGTCACACGTGTTATACGGTGGTAACACGTGTATAATACATCAGGATTCATTTTAAGCCTCTCTAAGAGGATTTAATTAACATATGCATGTATATGTGCACTAATGGATTCAATCGCTTAGAGAGGCTTAAATGTCGAACAATAGGATATATTAATTTATGTAGGCATACCTATAAAAGAAGATCTGCTACATGCATTTTTATCTAAAAAAAAAAATTTAAAATAGTTATGGTTCTGGCATTGGTCTGCAATGCCTAAATGGATTTTTTCGGGTTGTATTTGCTGATAGTGCATTCAATGTTTTTACTCTAGTTTTGTTATCAATTAGGCCTAATTCGTACAAATCGTTAATTCGATTGATTGATTCAGTATGCGATAATCCGTTTAAAATGCTCATTTCATCACCTCTTATATATATTTACAAAGTTGAAATGTTAAAAAAAGAAGAATGATTATTTCATTGCATCTTTCAATGTCATGAGTAGTGCATGTGGGATATAGTCCCTTATTTTATCAATGACGTCGTCCGGTGACATTGTTTTATTGCTGTCAAAATACATGCAACCGGTTGACATATCAATACGGGGACTTGCAATCATGTATAGGTTTGTTCCCTTCACTCGAAACACGCACATAGTGGTACGTCCGTCTGCTTTTTTACTTCTGCTTGATTTCAATCCTACTCCGATGGCTTCGTAATTTGAACCACAGAACTCTTTAACAGCACTGTCTAAAGCGCTGTCAGCGGGCACATTGACAAGTTCATACGGTACGCTTGACATAAGCGTATGTAGGTTTTTGTCGTATTGTTCTTGAGTGATAATACCGTCGCTCAATGCTGATTTAAGTTTACCTATCTTGTCCTTGACTGCATCTGACACAGTAGCCTTTTTCATAGGGGTATCAACAGATGATGTTATACCATTATCACCTTCGATTAATCCCTTGACATATATTGCAGCTGCATTTTTACCGCTATATGTGCCTATGTTCATCTTTTTGAAAGATGAAAGGCTTTTACTGTATCCGTTTTGAACTGCAATATCATATAGTTCTGAATATGCCATGTCTGAATATCTATTCATTGAAGTTACATCTGTGTTGTATTTGCTCATATCTAATCGCTCCGTTTGTTCGTAGTGTTCAACTGTGAACAAATCCAAAAATGCGTTATTTTTATTTAAGTGTTTCGATTTAAAATTCAAGTCTACTGATGCTTGTTATGGTTATCGAAAACCACACACAACCATTTTTCGATAGCTAGCTAATGATGTAGCTAGACAACAGTTCATTTAAATTAAATCAAAATTAACCGTCCTACTGTTAGTGTTTAATGGGTTACGCATATACAGTTTAAGGAAACTAACGTTTATTTTTTTATAAGTTCGCTCAATGTCGGTTTTAAAAATGAAACTGATATGTAGCGATACTGTAATAAAATCTTTACATCTCTATTATTTTTGATTCATGATGATATTTTTTATATGTCGAGTTAAATATCTTTAGAAAGAAAAACGTTCTACTGATTACGTTTCATATCATATATGAATATCAAATATTAGACATAATGTGATTTTTACGCATCAGTGGCGATATTTAAGACACATTGGGTGACTCTATATTTCAACGATTGATAAAAATAGACATGCGTAGGCTTTATATTCGTTACAAACACATTGTAATATTTAATAAAGTTTACTTGATTAAAACTAAAGTAAACTTGAGTTTAGGATCTTAAATTCTACTAAAGTTTACTTGATTAAAACTAAAGTAAACTTGAGTTATAATTACCACCGACGGATTCAATCGTTTATCAACGGTATCGATAGTATCAAGAGTATCAAGAGTATCGATAGAGTTGATAAATCAATATAATCGATTTATTT